>SDBT01002955.1_pt1 | contig 29617 bp, 37 predicted proteins | sample 2277101 | NCBI WGS metagenome assembly SDBT01 (sample SAMN10404973, study PRJNA504765) | marine sediment metagenome | isolation source: marine sediment core GS10_PC15, 103 cmbsf | place: Arctic Ocean: Southern Knipovich Ridge | collected 2010
CCGGTACACAAAGCTAGTCACGCCGTCCTCGCTCAAGTCCTCGCTGACAAGGATGGGGTCGTAATCCGCTCCAGTGGCGGTGTCCCATGTGATCACAAAGTCTTCGTTGGTTGTTGGTGCGCCGCCGGTCAGCTTGAGCGTTACGTAATCCAACCAGAAGGCCACACCGGGGGCGTAGGTGGTGCTAATCGCCCCAGAGCCAGTAGCAGAGGTGACAACGGGAGATGAGCCAGCTATCGCCGCCATCCTCGTCAACAGCCCCTTCAGAAGCCCAATGACCGTGGCGTCCGCCGTTGGGTCCGTGACGGCAGTAGCTTCTTCGTGCCCGGTGTAGTCAGCCATGCTTGGCCCTCGGCCTAATCCTCAGCCTTGCCGTCGTCGCAAGGCAACCCAGAACCCGCCTGGCCTGCTCAATGACAAGGGCCTCCATGTAGAGGCGGCCTAATTCTCCCAGTGTGTCGTCAATCGTTGGCCATTTGGTGTTTTCAGTCACAATTGTCTCCTCCCGTGCCAGCGCCGCCTGCAATTCCGCCCCCTGTCTAGTTCAAGCCAATGAACGCTTCACTTAGATCGGTCTGGCTCATTGCCAGCCCCTCCACCCCGCCGTCCTCATCGCAAGGCAACCCCAGAAGTTTCTGGGCCCGTTCAACAGCGTCAGACTCCCAACAATAATCAGGACGGATCCTGTTTGCGAATTTGAGCAAATCTGTCAAAGCATCTCTTAATTCTCTATTTTCATTAGGCTCGGTCATAATTGTCTCCTCTACGCTGATAAGGTAAAAATGGGTATGTAGTAATTGCCGCTCGGGACCTGGTCCCCCAGGTCGGTCAGGTCAATCTTCAGCCAGCCCTCCCGCGCCTGGCCGGCCTGGTCGCCCTCGTCCACCAAGTGCCGAGTCAGGTCGCCCACCGCCGCCTCGCCGATGAACTTGATGAAGGGCCACGTGGTTGGGGGCACTCCGTAGGCATACTTTAGGTCATCGTTGGTATTATCGTAGTAACTGATATGTGGATTCCCATCTCCATCCAAAGCAATTGAATTAAAGTTGCCGACACTTCCTCCTTCATCTACGGCTTCAATATGCCAGCCACCGATGTCTTGATAAGCATACTTTAGATCATCGTTGGAGTCGTCGTAGTAGCTGATGTGCGGATAGCCGTCTGCATCCAAAGCCAGAAAGTTGCGACTGCCAACATTTCCGCCTGCGTCCACGACTTCGATATGCCAGCCGCCAACGTCCTGATAAGCATACTTTAGATCATCGTTGGTGCCCTCGTAGTAGCTAATATGCACATAATCGCCTACATCTATGGCTATAGAAGTGCTGGAGATAAAATACACACTATCTACAACTTCAAAGTTCCAACCCCCTATATCTTGGTAAGCGTGCTTTAGGTAGAGATCATCATCGCGGTAACTAATGTGTGGGTATCCGTCCGAATCTAAAGCTATGGAGGTGAATAAGCCAACGTTGCCAGCACTGTCCACAGCCTCAATATGCCAACCGCCTACATCTTGGTAAACATATCTTAGATCCCCGTTGGCATCATCACGGTAGCTAATGTGAGGATAGTTATCCGCACCCAGAACCAACGAGTTGTACCGGCCACAATATACTGTATTATCAACGGTTTCAAGATGCCAACCACCTATATCTTGGTAAGCATATCTCAGATAACCACCGCCATGGAAGTAGCTGATATGAGGATAACCATCTGTGTCTAGGGCCAGAGAGCTATAGTAGCCGACAACCCCTCCATCATCTACAGTCTCAGTATGCCAACCGCCTACATCTTGGTAGGCATACTTCAAGTTAGTGTTGGTTAGGTCGTAGTAGCTGATGTGGGAGTAACCATCTCCATCTACAGCAATAGAAGTAGCATAACTGCCAACGTCTCCCCCGCTATCTACTGTCTCAATAGTCCAATCTATCATCGTACCCCTACCTTACGTCAAAGTCACGTCCAAGTCGCCCGCTGCCATGCGGAATGTGTCACCCGCGTTGGTTGTCTTTGGAGCCGCTAACTCCCCGCCTATCAGGAAGTTGCCGGCCGTCACCGCATCCCAGATACCCACGTGGGTCATGGTCTCCGCTGGCATCAGCGTAAAATCAATGATGGCATCGTTGTCCGTCGTCCCGCCAGCAGCCGCCGCAAACCCGCCAGACGCTTGCCTGGCGTAGCTCCCGCCCGCAACTTCGTTAGAACCAACCTCCCCAGGGTCAGCCGTATGCAGCGACACGTACACCGTCGCGCCGCCCGCAAATGATCCATTGTTGACTAGCGCGTCAAGTAGCTCATTCTCTGCAAAATCACTCAATGACATCTTCCGGACCTCCTCACGGTACTATCACCTCTCCAGCCGCACTCAACGCGCCCGCGCCCGCTATCGCTCCGGCCCCCTGAACCCCTACCATGCCAGCCCCAGTCAACGCGCCGGCGCCAGCCAGCCCAGCCGCGCCCGCCTCGATAGAATAGACAGAGTAGAACGGGATGGCGTATTTCTGGTCAGCGATTTGGTTGCCCACATCCTCCACTTCTATCATCAGCCAGCCCTCAAGCGTCTCCACATCCTGGTCGCCCTCATCAATGATCGAGCGGCTACAATCACCCACGGCCCCCGCCCCAATGAAGCCAATGAACGGCTCATCCACGTCGGCCTGGTCGAGCACGAGGACGGGAACGGCTGCCACCGCGTCATCTTGTTCGATGTGTAATTGCCGATTTAAATATGCTTTCTCACCCGGCCCATCCAACTCAAACCGGGCCGCGGGTATAGTCCCAGAAGCATCGTAAGCATACAGGCTCAACACGGTCGGAACCGCCGCTCCCGCTGCGCCCGATTGAGCAGCGGCAATCCAGGCTCCAAAGTCTCGGTTACTACCAGAGTCTACCCCCCTAAAGAGTATAATCCCCAACAATTCAGTATCTATCGTTTCAGTCAAAACTCCCACATCGGCATCATGTGATTTCTGTAGAATTATCGCACTGGAATAAACTGCTGTTTCATTGTAAGTTGATAAGATGTGCTGCGCTCCCCTCACACCATCGTCATTGGACTCCGTGACAAGCTCCCCACTCTTCTTCGTCACGTACTGCTCTGTATCCCGCACATTCGGGCTGTTGATCACCTGTTCCTCGAAAGACGCCAGGTACTTCCCCAGCGTCAAGTAATACTTGACAGTTCCGCCCTTCAGAAACTCCTTGCGGACGGTCTGGATCTCGAACGTGGTGGAGGAGAAGCCCAGCACGGCGTTCGTGGCCTCGATGGTCATCCCAGACCGCAGCCCCGGCTCCCGCACGGTGCAGGTCACGGTGTCGGCCTCGGCAGCGGCAGCAAGGAACGCATCGCCTACCGTCACGGCCTGGGCCGCCGTGAATATGTTGTCGTCGCGCAATACCTTTGTCAGCCAGTGGCCATAATCCCCTTCCGCCCCAGTGGTCCGCGTGGCGGTCGCCGCGGCGTTCCGGCCTATCACGATGACGCGGTTGGCCTTTGGGGCCTCCTCGACGAGCTCCATGTCCTTGAAGCCGAAGGTGGTGGACAGGTTGGGACTGTCCGACAGGTCGTAAGGCGCATCGTTGGCCCCGGTCACGAAGTAGTGCAGCATGGGACCATCAGCGACAGTCCCATAATCCACGTACCACATGGCGCCGGAGATATTCGTCAGGTACTGCACGCACTCACGCGGGGTCTTGTTGAGGAACTCCACCCGCACGGTGTCGGCGGTCACTATGTCCACGTGGGTGGTGTCGTCTATCTGGCTACACGCGCCGTCCATGAAGTCGTCGATGATAGCCGCGTCGCTCATGGAATTGTAGAACCCGCTCACCAGGTCTTCGGGGTTGTCCATGTGCCAGGCGAAGTCATCACAGGTGATGTTGTAATGCCGTTCTGGGCCAACTGCCCAGCTTCGCATGTGGGCAATGACGCCGCCGAAGTACCTAGTATCAATAACCCCCGGCTTGTGAATGATGACCTCTTGGCCTATGGCCAGGCTGAACGCTGCACCGTCCTCAACGATGAAGCTACACTCGTCCAACTGCTGGCCGATGGCATCCATAGCGGTCAGGCTCTCGATGGGCACGGACGCCGTGCGGTCAACTGTGGCGATCAGGATGGTCACGGGCCGCGTGGTGGGATATGCCATCAGCCACCCCTCCTGCGTGCGGCCTGGCCCAGGTCATCAGACACGGCACGCGCTATCTCTTTGCCATTCAGGTAGAGCGGGATCTCGATGGATATTTTCCCATTGCCCCTGCCGCCAGAACCAAATAGGGCTTTACTGAATTCGTCTTCTGGGGTTATTGGCATAAGGCGCCCTTCAGGCTCAAATCCTGGCCTTGTTGGTAGGAGACGCTTTTCAATTCCGCCCAGCTCTGGCAGGGGCACTTCACCGAATTCTCCCACCATGCCGCCAGCACCGCCGCCGCCCATGCCCTTCATAATCATGGGAAGATATACCTCGTTTATTGCCTCGTTCACCTGTCCGAAAGTCTCTGCACTTTCCATAATCATCGGAAGGTAGACCTCCTGCACCGCACTATTCAGTTCATTGAAAGCGTCATCACCTTTCGTAATCATGGGCAGGAAGGTCTCATATATCGCATTTGCCATTGCATCGAAAGCGTCATCGCCCTTCGTGATCATGGGCAGGAAAGTATCATGTACCGTGTTATCTATGGCATCAAAGGCGCTCTCTCCCTTGATAATCATGGGGAGAAATATATCTGCCACGATATCATCGGGTAGCTGCCACAACTTCTCCCAGTCAACGGGTTGCATCCAGGAAGGTAGGCCGCCCATGCCGCCAGCACCGCCTCCGCCACCGCCCATGCCGCCAGCACCGCCTCCACTCCATTCATTGAGGCTCTGAGTTACACCCTGAACCGCTTCATCCAAGTCGACAAAGTTGTCCTTTATATCGTCTGGCAATTGCCATAGATTCTCCCAGTCAACGGGTTGCATCCAGGGCGCTTGTGCGGGCGCGGCTGCTGCCACCGCCCCCTCCTGTCCGGCCTGTTCTGCAAACCCGCCGATCCCTGCTATGGCCGCCGCTGCTGGCAAGGCTTGTCGTCCCACCAATGCCTCCAACATGCTCAATTGCTCCGCCTGGCTGACACCGAGCTCTGCGGTACGCTCTATGAACTCCGCCATGATCTGGTCGAGGTCTTTCAGGTTCCCCTCAGCGTCCCAGGTGCTCAAGCCCAGCATCTTCATCACTTCGATGGCATCTTGCGTGGGAAGCGCCAGGCTGGTGATCATATCCGTCAAACCCCGCGCGGCCTCTGTGCCCACAATCATGTTCTCGGCCAACTTGCCCGTCATGTCGGCCATGTCCTCCATGTCGAGGCTGAACAGCTTTGCGGTCGGTATCAGGCTTATCAAGGCGCCCTTCATGTCCTCAATGGCTTCGGCTCTGTCTGGGATGGTCTCTAGTTCCGCCATTGCTTGTTCGAGGGCTTCGGCTACTATGTCGCCCATATCTGCTACGCGGGAAAGGGTGCCTTCAACGACATCGGCGGCTTCGGCGGCGGCCCCTTGAACGCCCTGCCACTCCAGCTTCATTAGCTCCAGTTGATGTCTAAGCCCTCCCTGCATCTGCCAGGCTATCTTCTCCCTGACGGACAGGGATTCATAGTAACTCTCCATGATGGCGCGGAGGTCGTCCCAGGACAAACCTGCTTCGCGGGCCGCCTCAATCGCGCCCCTTCTGAATTCCGCTGTCTCACCCTGGACTTGCTTGAACGCGCCAACGAGACTAATCACCGCGCCTGTCAGCAGGACAATAGCCCCCACGAGCGGGCCTGCTACGGTCACACTCAACAAGCCCAATCCCTTCCACAGGGCCATAGTTGCGCCACCCCAGGCAAGGAAAAGCCCTAGGACATTCTGGACCGAGTCGGGTAAGTCCGAAAGCAGGCCGATGAAATCTCTGAGGATAGTCACGATTCCGAGGAGCACTGGTTGCAAGCCGTCCCCTATCTCGGTCTTCATATCCTTTATTTCTCTGCGCATCGTCCGTACCTGTTTGCTCGCCGTCTCTATAGCCTTGCCGTAAACCCCGACGTAGTCTGCGCCAGCCTCCAAGACTGCGTTCAGCATCCCTTGACGCTTTTCTAATTCAGTCAATTCGTCTTGCTGCTTGCCTAGCGTCTCGGCAGTGTCCTTCCAGACTTTATTCAAGTCAATGTATATCTGGTACTGCCTCAAGATACGTGGGTGCATTGACCCTATAGCATAGGTGATGTTGTCGAAGGCTTCTGACGTGTCTTGTGATCCGATCACCGCAAGGTTTTGGGCAACACGCGCCAGATCCACCGCTTGGTTCAGATCCAACTGCATCCCCAGGAAACGAGCCATGACCTGGAGGGTGTCAGTCTTGGCAACCCCGACTGCCTCTATTTCTTCTCTGTAGGCGGCCAATGCCTCCGTCGAAATACCGTGCATTTGGCCCAGGTGATCCACGACGACCTGTAACTCGTCGGCGCGTCCAGCGAGCATGGCCATATCTATCGCCAGGTCTAGTGCATACTTGCCAGCCAGGGCCAGGGCCACGTTCAGGAGCGTGGTCTGGAGGGTCAGTTCTTCTACGGCATCGTCCGCCTCTTCGGTGGCCCACGTAAACGCACCCGTGGCCGTGGTGGTGTATTCAAAGGCGCTGGAAGCCTGGTCAAGGGTCCCCTTCACTTCGCCCAGGGTGCCGCGCAGTTCCTTCGCCTGCCTACTAGCGTCGGCAAGCACCCCCGTCACCTGGTCTCTGGCTATGAGTAGAATTTCGATTAGTGTAGAATCGCCGCCCTCTGGCATTATCCTCTAATCCTCTGCGTGAATCTCTGCATCGCTGCCGCGAACAATCCCCTGACCTGCGCCAGCTTCTCCTCAGCTACGTCTTGTTGCGTCCACCATCGGCCCCGATGCAGCGGCACCTGGCTGGCTTCTCCCATCACAAGAGGGGCATAATCCAGGTCGCTCGTCGCCCAGCCTACGATCTTGTCGCGGAGCGCAGTCCAACCCTTGCCGATGGACCCCATCAGCTCGAAGGTGCGAATGTATTTACTGTCCTTTGGCTTCGGCGGGACTTCCTGGGTGTATTCTGATAGGCGGGTATGAACGACGTCCACGCTCTCGCTCATCGCTTCGCCAGCCTCTTCAAAGAACCAGGTTTCAGCATTGTCGAGCCGCTGGATGAACTCGTCCAGCCCCTTGACTTGCATTTCCATGTCACTTTTTCCTGAGCTTCGCCGCCCAGCTCATCCGCGTGATGATGTCGTCTCGCCGCCAGGCGGGGCACTCTTCCCAATCTTGACAGTTCCACCCCATCCAGCGCATGACCTCGACGGGGGTCTGCTCGACGGGCAATGGGCCATGGCCGTCAATCGCTGCTATCAGCACCCTCTCGAAACGTGGCCTGGTCTTCTTCCGTCCTTCCCTTGTTCAGTGTACGGATTTCAGCGGCGATGTAATCTATATCATCGCCATCAAGTTTGCCGATCCATTTGCGATTGACTGGCATCAACTTGCCGTTGCTGTCCTCAAACGTCCAGGACTTGATACCTGCCAGCAGCCTGGGTATCTTCTCCGCCGAGACTTCCACCCTTCCCTCATCTTCTTCGGTGGCCGACACGCGGATGGTCTCTTTGGCTAACCTGTCACGGCCTGCGCCGGTGTAGCGGCGGATGGTGACAGACTCCCCTTCCTCCCACCAGTCGGCGTGGATGTCTTTGGTCTCTGGTTCTGTTATGAACCTGCTCATAGGTCTCCTTTATGGTAATGTGGTCAGTGCATTGCACAGGCTGATCTCGCAGTAGAGGCCATCGGTGAAGATTTCGCGCACGTTGAAGTTGCCGCGCACGATGTCGTTGCCATTCTGTTCACCGATCACGTCGAATGACGCCCACTTGCCAGCCATATCGATGCGGAATCGCCTGGCCGCGTCAGTGCCCAGCGTGCTGCCAGTCCAGTTCATCCGAATCAACCGCCCGGTCTCGGCCTTGCAAGCGACTTCCTCGGCAGTAGCGGTCCCATCATACTCGAATGTGATCGCAAGGGTGATGTCCGCACCGACGAACTTGGAAGCGGAGAAGTAAAGCTCGCCGTCCCCCGTCCACTTCGGCACCAGGCCCGTATTAGCCCTGAACTCCATCGAGATGAACGTCGTTGACACTGGATTGCCGCCGATGCTCCCACCACTGGCATCAATGCTGAGAACCCCCTTGTTGAAGGCGATTTCCTCTACTGCTGGCAGAGAGATACTGCCCGTGAACTCCGCTGAGGCCACCTGTTGACCGCGCCAGCGGGCCGACACCTGCAACATGCCCTCCGCTGCGCCACTGACGACAAACTCCTCGACGAAGCAATAGGACGCCTCGAACGCTTTCTGATTGTCCCCTGCCTCCACGGTGTAGGTCAAGGTCGTCTGGGCCGTGACGCCCCACCCGAATTCATACGTCCAGGTGAAGCCCGAGCCGCTCGCTATGCTCGCGACTTTCTCCACGCCTGCCATGAGGATGTACGGCAACTGCGCGAAAGTAGCCGCCATCGCAGGCTGGTCAAGCACCGCGCCGACCTTGGGGATGAATGTGCGGGCCTGTTGGCTATAACGCCCAACATCCTCCTCTACGAATACGGGTACTTCCTCGTCGTCGAAGAAGCTGGCGGGGCCGCGCCAGATCATGGATGCTTGCGTTGCAGTCCCCTTGGTGTTTTCGTCGCCCATCTGGATTTTCGCTCTGCGTCTTATTCCGCTCATTTTAAGCCTCCTGCTGTTAGTTCTGCTTGTGAAACAAAAAAAGCCCATTTCTGGGCGATCAAAAGTCGCTCGAAATGGGCTGTCTGGCAGCTCGTTATTCGGTTATGTTGATCCTGTAACTATGTCATCTAGCAGAAGTTCCCTGTAACCCCCTCCGGTGCAAAGGTAACTCATGGATTGGGGGATGCGCTCCCCCAGGTGTTCCTGAATAGTTTGACATGCGTCTGCTGGCAACTGACGCTTTATGATCTCAAGGACGTGTTTCCATTCAACTTCCCACTTTACTTCTACTTGGGTCATTGGGTGACCCCTCTCTCTTCGTAGTCCGCAACAACAGCGTTAAACCAGGCTTGCTGTTTCTCCACATCAGTCAGTTGCTCTACGGACTTGCCCGTGGCTATGGCATAGTCTTGGTAGGCTTGACGCAGGGTTGGAGCAGCCCTAACATCTTTTCCCAGAATCATCGTTATCCCAGAATCAAGATCAGCCTGAGTCATCGGGTAACTCCTGTAAGTCTTCTTAAATGCTGCAAGTGCAGTTTCGTCTTTATCCCGCAAATACTTCGGAAGTGCCTGGGCAGGGTGACTTCTCCTCCAGGCCATTATTTCATAGCATACGTTTTCATAAACTTACATTTCTTTCGACATTTCCTTTGGCTGGGTCATCTCGTGATCCTCCCCCTCCGCCCATTCTACCAGCTTCAAAATCGGTATCACATTGATGTGCTGCTGACCATGATGCCGCGGTATCAGTATTATACACCCATCTTGGATCCGAAGCAAGATTGTGTTGCAGGCATTACAGCGGATGTTTCCCTTTTCGTCAAGGCGGTGGGTCATGGCTATTCAGACGGCAACGGTGCGCCGCAATGCTCGCATTTAGAGCGGCTTTCGTCGTTAGAGACGCCGCAATACCCACACTGGATCTTTCCTGAGCGTGTTTCTGGCACAAGACATAGACCTGACCAGCCCGGGTAGGGACCGTATTCCTGTGTGGCGAAGTAATACGCCTCCTGATAGAAAGTCTGAAATTCACGACCCATATCTATTACCCTGTTGGGCCTACGCTTCTTCGACATTTGCCCCTTCCTCATTATCTGGCTGAATCACCTCTTCAGGATGCGCGTCCCGCCAGGCGTAGAAATCCTCCAGCCCCAGGGCGAACTCGCAAAAGTGCTTCGTCTCGCATCCCGTATCAACAAACAACTGATAGCCCGCTCTCTTGGCCCTACGATAGAAGTGGATGTCGTGGCCGGCCTGATCCTCCGTCATCATCCACCACGGTTCGCCCATTGCCTCCAGCACCTCAGTGGCGATCAGCACCGCGGCCGCGCCAGTCGTATCGCAGGGAACAAGTTCACCTTCCTCCCATTCCGCTATTGCCGTCATCCCCTGCGGCTCCAGATTGTGCATCACGGGCACGGGCTTGTCTTTCTGCCCACGAATCGTCAGGGCCGCCACCAGGGGCAGGTCGTGGTTCGCCAGTCGTTGGATTATGTTCTCAGGGTAGATCATGTCCTGGTCAATTATGAACAGGTGCGTACAAGCCATTCGGGAGAACTGCATGTAGCGGCGGGTGACGATCTCACGGGAGAGGTCAATCCTTCCCAGGGCGAAGCTCGACGGGATGTAGGCTTTTATCAGGCTCCCCGCCCGCATCATCATCGTCTTGGTGCTCATCTGGGCCTGTCCGAGATTGAATCTGTGAATTACTTCGCCTACGGCCACTGCGACTTTTCTTTCCACTCTTCTCCTCCGCCTCCTCGTACAATTTAGGCCTATACGCCAAAAGTTCGGCCTTGTCCAACCCGCCTCGATGTGTATCCAAGTCATGCTGTGTCAGGTCACGCCCAGGCCAACCCGCCCGGCCCTCGTAGACTGGCGCACCCACGAATTTCAGGACAATACCATGCCCCCGACACCGTTCGGTGGTACTATTCGACGGATCACACACGTAGCAGGTAGATTGATAGCCATGATCGGGACATTCCACTTCCCTGGCGACATGCTCGCCGTCGCCTTCGACCAGTACCACCGCCACTTTACACTGACACATCATCTAACAACACCTCCTGCGTCTTATGAACTACGCCAAACCCGTTTCTGAATGGCAAATTTATCGCCTCAATCCCCCTGTGCTGCAACCAAGTCAGGACGCGGCCGGGCCCGTCAGGGAAGGCCAACGTGTCGTGCAAGATCATCACCCCGCCCACTTTCAGTAGCGGCCACATTCCAACGACGTCAGCCTTAACGTCCGCGTGCTCATGGCTGCCGTCAATGTAGATCACGTCGGCCTCAATACGCAAAAGTTTTCGCGTGCGGGGGGTTTCACGCCACGATTCTCGATAGAGCATATCTTCTGATGTGCCATGCCAAAAAGTCCACCTCTGCCGCAAATCCTCATCCTGGATCACCGCTTGACAGTCCGCAATGTCGCACGAGACCAGCCGACCGCCAGTCTTGTCCAGAGCCTCCAGGATGGCCCGCGTACTGTATCCATCACGAACGCCAATCTCGTAGACCAACTGGGCCTCTGTACCGCGCACGATGGCGTACAGCAGAGCCTGGTATGCGGGGATGGTGGGGTCGCTCGTTCTGACACGTTCCACCCACTCCACAAGCTCCGCCCCTGGCCCGTCCCGCAGGTGCCCGTAGTCCTTGCCGTCAGCAGCCTCATAGAACGCGACCTTGCGCTCCGCCTCCTCTGGCGTCTCGATTGTCCAATGCTTGATCCTCAAGTCGCTCCGTCCCACCAGCCCCTTCAAGCCACGAGGCAGCCCAGCATGCGCCTTGCGCTCACTCTTCCAGAACACATCCTTCTGGGCCTGGAATAGCCGTGTCTGCCCCTGCTCGGTGAACTGCGCCCAGGGACCGTCTACCCGATAATGTGTCTTGGACAGGACGAACGGATACACGCGAAACGTCCAGGCCGCTACGTCTTGCGCCAGCATCTTCGGGAACTCCTCGGCCGCCCGCGCCTCCCATTCCTCATCGGCATCCATCCAGAGGACGTGCGTCGCGCCCTGCCTCAGCGCTTCCTGGTAGGCCAGGTTCAGATCACGGGGCGCATCCACTCCCTCGGTGTGCAGGACGGTGCTTGGGTATTCTCCCACGATGGTCACGGTATCATCAGTGCTGCCGTTGTCAACGACGATGAACTTGTCCACGAAGGGCATAGAATCCAGGCAGCGGCGGATGCGATCCTCCTCATCCTTCACCCGCATGATACACACGAGCATAGTCTTCTCCCCCCACTTCTCCATAAGCCTCTTCCTGGCTGACTTGCGATAGCGCTGAAAGCCGCCCGGCGTCGCGGTTGCTCCGTGTTTGTGCTTGACCACCACGCCAGTATGAAGCGCCAGCTTCCAGCCAGCTTGCATCAAGCGCAGGTTCAGGTCATCGTCCTCCCCATACAGAAAGAACTCCTCGTCCAGCAGCCCCACGTCGTCCAGGGCCTTTCGCCTCAATATCGCGCAGAAGTAGGGCAACTGGCCGAGCGAGTACTTGTTGGCAAATATCTGGACGCCCACGTCCTCGAAGTTCCCCTCCCACGTCCCTTGTGCCTTTGCCGTGGACAGCACCCCCATCGCCCCGATGCGTGGGTCGGCCTCCATTGCCTCAATGAGCGCAGTGAGCCAGCCTTGCGGAACTTCAGTGTCGTTGTTGAGGAGGACGATGTAGGGGGAATCGCTGGCCACGATGCCCATGTTGACGGCCTTAGCGAAGCCGAGGTTAGCATGGTTGGTGATGATCTCGACCAGCCCAACCGTGGCATCCTCGTGGCCCGCCTTAACAGCCAGCATCCACTCGCCGGAGCCATCGGTCGAACCATTATCGACGAAGACGAGCCCGTAAGGGGCAAAAGTGTTCGCCTCAATGGCCCAAAGGCATCGCTTGGTGTATTCGAGCTGGTTGTAGACCGGTATGATAACGTCTACTTTCACAGGCTTGCTTCACTTCCCCATACGCGCTCTAATGGTGCGATTGTCACGATTGTAGTACTAATTATATCTCTCGATATATGTTTCTCTAAGAGAATCTGTCCCTGTTTCTCTGCTTCTTCCCAGGAGTCCACAAAGATTCTAAAACTCGGTGGAGATAGAGCGATTGTGGTTACATAACGTTTCTGCGGGATTGGTAGACAGTTAGGCATTTTCTCCTCCTTATTGATTATTGTTCTGCTTTCACGACGGATATTCTCCCCCAATTATATCAGGCTTTTCGGTCACGGTCAATGTCAAGATGCGGCGCAAAAACTTCGTGCCACTCGGCCGCGTTTTGATGTAAATTGGCCTATCACCCGACACGCTGGTCGTAGACACGTCGGCCAACTCGTTTAGGGTGAAGTACTGAAGCAGTTTGTATACTACACTCCAGGTCAGCGTCAAGATCTCGGCCTGATCCGTGTTGTCCTCTTTGGGCAACACGTACAGCTCAATACCCACCCCCCAAAAGAAAGGCGTCTTTTGCCCAAGACTCACCGCGCCCCGCGCTGTGGAAAAAGGCAAGGCGACGATTACCGCATAGGGCGGCGAGGCGTTCTTGTCCAAGATGCGGTAATCATGCAGGCTTACGTCAGCGTCGTCGAATGTGTCCAATGCCTGCAAGAGCGTTTGGATTCGGGCATGAACGGTCGCTTCGGTCATTAGGCTTCATCCCAATCAATGATTTCCCGCATGTCATCTTCCTGCTGAAGATGGGCTCGATGTCGTCCCCCGCATCGTCGGCGCCCCAATACCCAGGCCAAAGTCACGCTGCGGCCACGGGTCGCGCCCAGCCGCTCGAAGCCCAACGCATGTGCCTCGACTGCTTAATTCTCAATCTGTAGATCATCTTGCTCCCTCCACTCTCAATTATTATTCACTCATCGCAGCCCAGAGCTGCTCCATCGTGAATCCCAGGCTCTCCGTAATGGCAACCATCATTGAGTGCTCTGTCGTGGCCGCCCGCAGCGCAGTCGTGTCCTTTCCCAACGAGTCCAGATAATCGGCAATCGTGTCCCGCCGCGCCAATGCCTCTGCCCCGCTCATCCCTGTGTGATGCCGAACCGCCGCTGGCAGGAATACGTTGGACCTCGCACTCGCCACCGCTAGCACGCCCAGCACCTCTGCCGGATTCATGGCCCAAAGCTCCGCGTGCAAGCCCAATAACACCGCGGCAGGCGCGTCCACGGCCCACAGCGACGCATGTTCACCCACGTCAATGAGCTTCCAGTATTCGCCGTACATGGGTGCAGTGATGCCGCTCACGTCCTGCGGAGCAAGGACCACGGTCAAGACATTGTGGCCCACAGGCTGTGCTGTCAGGGAGTGCTTGATGCGCCCGTCGTCTATCTCGTCCCCGCTGGCATTCCTGACAATCTTGGCTATCTCATCTATCTCGCCAGTTGGGAAGTAAGAGTAGTCCCTCGCCTCCACCCGCACCACGTCCCCCAGCGCGTCCCGCACGGTCTGCTCCCGCGTCAGGATGCCGTGCTCGCCAGTGGTGACTTGGGGCTTGTCGGTGAACTCCGTGGCGTCGAACTCGAATTCTATTAATTCCTTCTTGGAGAGAGGAGCGAAAAAGGTAGCCATTGCCGCACGAATCTCGGCTGCATCCATGGCCCTGAGTTCATTCAGGGTCTTACCTGTTAGATTTGGCATGGTTAGACTCCTCCTCGAACAAGGGCAGTATACCATACGTTTGTCTTTGCAATTGGAGCCAACACCGGCCCCGCCCAACTCACATAGATCCCTTGGCCAGCGTTATTGGCAACCGTCGTCGATGACCACATATTCCCAGCGGGCCAGGATGGAAAGGCAGTGCTGTCAGGGAGGGCATTAGGGGACTCCAGGCTCATTAGGGACGCAGCTTCAAACACATTCGGCACCCTCCAATCCGAATACCCCGCCAGACTGGCCGCATTTGCAGCAGCAGCCCACTGGAAAATGTCGTACAACTCCCCCGTCCACGGCATCTTCCCGTCGCTCGCCGCCCCCATCGCCGCGTTCTGCGCACTGGTGTACCTGCCCCACATGAGCCCTGTGTTGTTGTCCAGCACGACATTGTTGCTCAGGGCCCCGCGTTTGGCGATATTGACTGTCGCGCTCGCGGCCTCAAACAGCGTCGCCTCAGTGGTGCGAATCGTCCCCGCGACGTTGCCCGCGCTCACATTGTAGACCCCATCGTTCACGCCAGAGCCAGTGAAGACGATTTCGTCCCCCGTTTTGAATATGGCGAGGCCGTTATTGGAATCGGTTATCGTCCCTGGCGTAGTGGCTGCAAAGGCGATGCTGGTGTCGGTCAGGTGGATGAGGTCTAGATCACTTGTCCCCGCAAACTGCCCCGCTATGTAGACGGTGTACGACTTGGCAATCCCCGCCTGGTAAAAGCCGTCGTCCGGTTCCGAATTATAACTGGTAGTTTGCCCAGTAACCAGGAGACCCGTGCCCTTCCAAACCCCACCAGAAGCAGGGGCCGGACTGAACACCACGCCTGCAATCAAGCACAGGATGGTTAAGATATAGAAAAGCCTTTCCTTACTCCCCATTTTTAGCCTCCATAACTTATTGCATCAACGCCAATCCGACGCTGTAGGTGATGCTATCCGCGTCGGCGTGCGTCATGGTCAGTCGGAAGGTGCGCGGGATTCGGATGTTCACCGCCTCGTCGTATTCACCAGCGCTACCAAGCCCGCCCAAGTCGAACAGATAGATATACTCACCTGTCCCCACGATAGCAACAGTCGCTATCCAGATGGGCTCATAGTCACCACTCACCGGGTCCTTCCAGTCAAGCTGCGCCGTGACCGATGGGCTGGCCGAGATGCTGGTCACGTCCACAAACAGAGCCAACGCGCTGCTATTGTAATTGATGGTGTCCGCGCTGCTCGTCGTAGTTGTGTAGGCCGCACTCGCCAGCAATGTGCCCTCGGTGTTGTTGCGCTCCCGATCCCAGGTCGTGTCGTTGTAAAGCAACTCCGCCGCCCCCACTTTTGGGATGGTCGGGTTGGCGGCAGCGTCTGCCAATGCCGCCGCTGCTGCCAGCTCTGTGTCCACGGTCTGAGAATACCCAGCCTCATCCACGTCGCGGACGTATGCAGAACTGGCCCTCTCTAACAGGATGTCGTCAATCCTGAAATCAGTGAGCGTGTTCCCCGTGGCATCCAGCGTTACGGTCAGGCTCCACCAGGTGATGGAGCTCCAGTCAGCACCCACGCCAGCCTCACCGTCAACCGTACCGAGAGCATGACGCACGTGCGTCCAACCCCCATCATTTATGTCATCCCCGCTTGTCTCCCAGTACCAATTGTTGCCCGAATCCGTCCCGAGGGCGAGACGAACCGAGTCGATCGTAGACTGCTGACCATCCGTGACCCGGACCCAATAGTCGATGAAGCTGTGTCGTGCCCAGTCAACTGCGTTCACGGTCGAAATGGTGCGGCTGATTACCGCGAAGGCCTCGCTAGTACCGTCTTTATCAAACTCGATGCTGTTGGCTCCGCGCCCACGGTGGGACGTGTCGGTGCTTATCCCCGACACGTCCGTAGATCCCCCAACCCCGGTTACGGTCTCGGCCTGGTCTATGTCGAGTAGCAGTTGCTTGACCGCGAGAGAGCCGTTCGGGCCGATCTCGGCTTCATCTCCGTCCGCATCCTCGAGCCCGACCTTGCCGATGTTGTTGCCCCCCGTAGGCAGCGCGTTCTCAATCTGCACCACCGACACCGTACCTGTCAAAATGTCAGACACCTCTACGTCGGCAGGGGGCGCAACCCCGCCATCTTTTCCGATGGCTGTCACCGTGATCGCGTCGCTGACCCAGGAGCTAATTGGGCAGCGCAGTTCAGCAAAACTCACTGCAACATCAAAGATGCCGTCCGCAGCGGTAGAAGTGGTCTTAGCTCCGGTACTCCGGTTGACGGCCTCTGCTGCGACCCAGGTGCTCCCATCCACCGTCACCGAGAACATGACGGTAGCACTGCCGAGACCCTTCACCTGGACGGCGACGTTCGACAATTGGGTGAGGTCCATCACTGAGCCGTTGGTGTTGGTGACGACATTCTCGTGGAACTGGAACAGGACAGGCTCTAGCCTCTGCGCGTTCACCGCCACAGGTTCGTCTTGTTTGCAACTCGCCAGCCAGATAACGCCCGCTATCAATATCAGTGCAACCAGGCAGGCGAAGACGATCCGCCTCATTTGCTTTGTCATTGAAACCCCCTGTTTATGCCAGGGGGAAGGGGCTTGCCGTGTAACTACCCCTCCCCCATGCTATTTGTCCAGTAGGTCGTTTACGAGCTCGAACTTCTCAAAGATAGAGAAGTGGGGCTCCCGAACTTCGCCCTTCTCGTCCAACTTCTTGAGCCACTCTTTCACTTCCTGCCGCGCCCTCTTGCCTACCTGGATAAAAGCGCCGTCCCCGATTAGCTCTTGGCACTTGGCAGCATATTCGGCATTCTTTTCCTCGCTCCATTCGCCGTAGAAGGTGAACGAGCCGTCCGCCATCGCCCACTGTACGCCGTCGTCCGTCTTGACGCGGGCGAAGGTCGCCCAGGTATCTGGGCTGCGCCAGCGCACGTTGCCGCCTGGCAGCGTCTCAAAGCGCAAGACCTCGTGCTCGTCCTCCGTAAAGGACAGCGATTCTCTCAGCTCCCGCACGATGCGGATGGTGGTGAGGTTGCCAGCCTCAGGGAGCAGATTTAGAAGTAGCAATCTTTCCAGTACGGTCAGTTTCACGACATTCCCCCCTTAGTTCATTTCTGGGGGCGGGATTGCGCGTTCGGACTTCCCCCCGCCCCCATGATAATTCAGTTGCCGCTACAGGTTAAGCGTCGGTTTCCACGACGCTGACGAAGATACTGACAGACCATTGCTTGCCTTCTGGAACTTCAACTTCAAGAAGCTCCTCGCCAGCAGGCGACGTCTCTATCTTGAGAGTTTTGCCAGCCGCCATCGTAAAGCTGCCATCGCCACGCTTCAGGGTGCGAGCAGAAACCGGTTCCTCATTTAGTTCGATTGCCATAGTTCACCTCCAAGCCCTTTAGGCGGCTACAACGTCATAGAGCTTAATGTAGTAGATAGTACCGTTGTTATCCACCATAAACGGGACAGAGCCAAGCTGGTTTGTCATTCCACCACTTCCAGCAGTCCAACTAACTTCCGTTCCAGGACTCCCCACGTCAAACAAAGCCGTGATAGCGGTAGTGCCTGTGTTCAAGCTGAATGGACAAAGCCTGTTGAAGCCACCGCTACTGAGATCCGCCTGCATTCTCATGCCAAAGATTATGTGCGCACCAGTCAGGGTAGCACCAGACGACCAGATGCCGGTATTCGCAGCACTAGTTTTTAGTCCAGAACCTAACACTACCCCAGACCCCACGTTAACCCACGCGCCCAAACAAGAAAAAGCGTCGGCGTTCTCTCCGCTAGGTGACACCTCAAACTCGTTGACTGCGTAACCATCACCGTGAGCCGGACTGGCAACCGTGAGTTGAGACTTGATAGCCCTGGCATCAGCACCACTACCGATACCACTTACCCCGATACCAGTTGTCATAGCGCCACCAGCAGCAAGGACAATCGGCGTTGCAGTAGTAGTGAGAGACAAGCAATCCTGAGCCTGGCTTAGCACCATGTAGCGAACAGCCCCAGAGCCATATTCTCCGATGATGCAACGCGCCGTCTGTGCATTAGCAGAGATCAGGTGATCTGTTGCGGCACTTCCACCATCAATCTCGAACAGATAGGCATTATCACAGAAGTTGGTCTCCGTGCCGCTCAAGATGCAGCTCATGAAGGATACCGGCCCAGGCAGACCGTTTGAGCTTGACCCAGTATAGGTGATCTCAGCATCAATCGCTGAGTAAGCGCCACTGCTTGTTGCCACGTCGTCAAGGATCAATTCGCCCTGTACTGCACTCCCGCGCCCCAACGTGCCACCAGAACCTATCTCGATTGTCGAGTAGATACCAGTCATTGTATTGTAGCGGTAGTTGCCAGCATCCATTCTAACCTTGAGGCCCCAGTCTCGCCCATCGGCCGCGGTTGAGGCAGAGCGGTTGTATTCGATGTAGAGAGCGTTCAAGTCTACATCGCCAGTAACCGCCGTAGTCACGTAGATGTCAACGGCCTTTGTAGCAGCGGCTGTGAGAGCGAAAGGTGCAGCGTCCGTACCAATGCCAAGTCCAACGCCAGCTGTAGCAGTAGGAATAAACAAACCGTAGTCCCACTCTGTACTGGTAGCAGATGCCTCGAACGCTGACACCCTGGCGGTCCCACCCTTAGTAATCGTTCCGGCTTCCAACTGAGCGAGAACCCCAGCCACCTTAACGCCAGTAGCAACCGTGAACGTAGTAGGTGCTATGAAGTTAAAGTAACCTGCGGCCATGAAGTTGCCTGTATCAGGAGACGTTACACTTCCCAGTAACTCCACCTGACCCCAAACGGCAGCGTAGTTGTTCGAGCCACCTAGATCGAGACCAGAACCAATATACAACTCAGTCCACGTTCCGAAGACGGAAGTGGCTGTCGTCTGGTTTACAGTCACGGTCATGGCATGATATCCAGCGGCAACGGCGGTAGCGAGAACACCAGAATCCAAGTGCCCAACTGTCGAAGTAACCCAGTCCCACCCATCGCCGTCAATATCCGTACCGGTGGCCCCGGTCCCCCAGTCAGTTGCACCGCCGAACTGAATCTTGCCATGCCCCCCACCAACGAGCACTATCGCATCTTCGGTGACGGTCAATATACCCGAAGTATTGACGATCGTAGCACCATTGCGCATCGTGATGTCGCCCGCGCCATCCAAGGCCAAGGCCCCGGTAAGGGTCACATCTCCGTCCAGGTTGATCGCAGTAGCCCCCGCCAGTGTTATCGTGCCCTGGGTCAGGGTCATGAGATCAGCAGTATCCGCAATAGTTCCATCGCCATCAAAGGTGACTGTTCCATCAAGCTTGATGGCTCCAACCAACTCAATAGCGGCCTCGGTAATCGTCAACGTCCCCGCGGCGCCGTTCATGATCGTAGCGCCGTAGTGCAGAAGGATGTCAGAGTTAGTAGGCGTTCCAGTGATGCTGATAGCATTGGTCGTCGCACCAGTGATACTAACCCCAGTAGTGCAAGCCCCGATAGCTACCCCTGTCGTGAACTTGCCGCCTTCGAGGTAGAGGCCATAAGCCCAGTCAATGGCACTTGCCCACGCCCCAGCGTAGAAGGCAGCATAGACGCCACTGTTGGCGGCGAAGCTAACGGTATTCGACATGGCCGCCACACCCGCGAGGACGGCGTTGGCGGCGATGGTCGTGATAGCAGTACCAACACCCACGCGGGCGAGGATAGCTGCCTGCGCCCATGTGTCAGTCGCTGCCGCCTGCCCGCCAACAGTGAGCGATGTCTTGGCTTCATAACTGCCCCAGACCCCTGCCATATTATGGCGGTTGGTACCGGCCACGCTCACGATCTGGCCTACGACCCCGGCTGCTTCCTGCTCGCGGTTGCCGCTGGTGTAGGTTTGCAGGTTGCGGCCCAGGATGGAGCGCACAAAGCTGCCCGATCCGATGGCCGCGTTGCCGTCAGTGGTGTATACTCTGAACGATGCGGTATTATCCGCACTCAGTACTGACCCCAGGCTGGCCACCAAGCTATCGAAGCCTCCCAGTGTGCTCTTGCTCGACGTACCAGGCAGCGTCAGGGTACAAGTGTCGGCATCGTAGAGGAAGTAGCTGCCCTCTGTATCTCCATAAAACGTCACATCGTGACCCACTCCATCTGACCCAACCGTGAGTGTATCGTTGAGATCCACGGTGTCCAAGATGGCAGTAGAGCCGTCTACCGCGGTTAACTCGTGGTTCACTAACAGCTTGTCTACGCGCATCCAGGGTAGTGCCTGAGGCTCTGCGCCCTCCGTACTCTTTTTGAAGTATCTTGCTAATCCCCACGCTATCAGCACCAGCGCCGTCGGCACAGAGACGTAGTAGAACAACATGATCTTGTCTAACATGTTCCCATACCTCCTATTACAATAGGGGCGAGTTGCCCCGCCCCTATCTCTACACGATGGTCGGGTCAGAGTACGACCCAGCGCTCATCTGGTGACAAACGCCGTTCGTCCTGTCTGGCCCAACGCCAACGCCAAACTCCCCAAAGGTCAGCAACTCCTCGACGGGGAACTCGCGGTACGATTTACCCGGCAGGAAGTTCGCCACTAGGCCCATGTCCGCTGCATAGCGCACCAGCAGCGGCGCCCGAGGGCTGCGCACACCATAGTTCTTGAACATCAGCATCGAATACTGGGGCAAGCGATTCTGGATGTTCACCCATGCAAGCCCGCTCGGCGTACTTATCGAGCCAGTGTAGTCCTCTCCTACTATCGTTAGGTCCTGGGTCAGGCCATAGCGGATCCCAGAGTCCGCCCTCGGCCTGAAGTCGGTCAGCCCCTCGACGGTGTCCTGGTCAAGATAGCTGATCATCAGGGTGAAGGGTGCCTTGTGGCCGTGCTCTGCTAGGTGCAGGGTCATGGCCTTGATAGCGGCCGTCCAGTTGGCCGCAGTCGTGCCGCTGGTATTGTTGAAGTGCTCGTGCGTGGCGGCAAAGGTCTTGCCCTTGTAGGGCGGAGGGAGGAAGTCCACGCTCGTGCTGCCAGCGGTGTGGGCGAAGCCAGGGCTGTAACCCGCGCTGCCCAATCCCTTGTTCGCCCCACTTTCATCCGCCGACAAGGTGAATCGGGTCAGCAGCGCCTTCTCCCACTCATTACGCCAGGATACAATCAGAGCGTCCACGTCAGCCACGATCTGCGGCATCCGCGCCCGCCGTAAGTAGCTCCACGTCCAGTCCAGAGGATACACCTTTTCCTTGCGAGGAAGCATGTGCCCCTGGGTGTCCCCACGCTGCGCATCAGCCGGTGCGTACTCTGCAAAGTCCACGACCTCGTTGGTCGAACCTACTCTATATTCGATGGCCGGCTCCAGGGTCACATTAAACAGTTGCCCCAGCACTGGGTCGTTCAGAAGCTCGGCGTTAAGGGCTGCCATCGCACCGACGAGCATGTTGGTGATCTGCTCGATGGAAACGTTCCCCTCGGTTAACAGCTTGGTCAATTCAGTCGCGTCCCAGCCATCGCCCAGGACACGATCCTTTAGGTCTCTCGGCCCGTAAAGTATAGTCATTTCGTTTACCTCCTACGGAAACAGTTAGTTGTTCTGATTTACTACGCTGCCGGATTGGCTGGCGCGTTCGGCTGCACAAAGAGTATCTCGGCCGTCTCAGCATATCCGATATGCTTGGTCTTCGTGCCGGCGGCCGTGTCGATTTCGCCGTCGGTATCACTGACGAAGTGAAGCGCCCCCGGATCCATACTTTCATATCCAGGCACGCGCCCGAAGATGACGATGGAAAGCCCCTTGTCACCGTCGACGACATCCTCCGGTGAAACAAGCACACCCATGAGACCGGCCAGTGTAGCGTTCGCCGACCCATTGGCAGCCTTCCAGCCATTGGTACCGTTCAGGTAGACCGCCATCCCGGCTTCGATGGTCCCGCCCGCCTCGGCGCTGGCGGCGTAGACGTTGCCCTTCAATCCCTTCACACTGGCCTTAGTTCTCGTTATCACTGACATTATTCTTTACCTCCTAGTTGTTTTGAGTGGTCCTTGATGTTGAAGATCTGCCGCGCATCCACCACCGCCTGCTCCAGTACCGAGTCTTTGGTCACTACCTTGCCCAGCTTGTTCGGCGGAATGCCTGTCCGGCCTACTGGCTTGATCAGGTGCTGGTTGTCCTTCGCCAACACTTCCAGTACTCCCTTGACGCCCTTGAACTCGCCGTCCTCGGCTTTTTCCAGCTTCCTCAGCTCGGCGGCGGCCAACGTGTAAGCCTGCGCTGGCTTGATGAAGTTCAGCTCAGCGGCCACTACCTTTGCCTCCGCGCGCAGTAGCTTCTCGTCGACCTCCGCTTCCCTGGCTTTGCCCTGGGCATCCCAGTCGGCCTGGGCCTGCTCTAGCTCGGCAATCTGCTTCTTCAACAGTTCCTGTTCGCTGAGGTCGGCTTCCTTCAGCTTGCTCAGCTCCTCTGCGGCCTTCTTCAGGTCATCATAGTCCGCAAACCGAGTTTGTTCTCGTGTCAATCTCTCTTTGATGATGCGGTCTAATTCTGCCTGAGTGAAGGTCTTCGGTGGTTTGACCCCTGGGGGCGGAGTTGGCCCCGGCTCTGGGGGCATGACTGGTACTACTTTCTTTGGTTCTGGCATGACTTGCCTCCTTCTCCGATTTTTTACCGAGTTCGTTCTCGTAGGAAGTACACAACAAAAAAGGGGCTGCCTCCCCGAAGGGATGACAGCCCCGTGTTTCTTGCCAAGGGCGCGACGCTGGTACTACGACTTGTCGCTATTGGCTTTGCTTACGCCGTTTCCGCTGGCGCGCGCCCGATGTTCCTGGTGCCCTGGCCCGCTGGTGTGCGGGCGGTTATTCAATTGCTATGTCTATGATTGTACGGTCTCTAGCTTGGCCTCACTCAAAATCGCCAGCGACCATTTACCATGCTTGTCCTTGATGAGGATTATACTGTAAAGACGGCCCTTTGTCAAGTTTTGAAGCCTGCGGGCAACCTTGACGGCGCCAGGGCATAAGTCCTCAGTCGTTGGTTGCATCGGCTTGGGCTTCTCGCGCTTCGGTCATGCTACCTCAGCTATCGCGATGGGCTTGTCGCCCATCCAGGCAGTAGCCAGGTGACGGGAACGGGCTGCCCCCAAATCCTCAAACCCCTGCGCGTGCTGCATGATGAACGCCTCGGCCTCCTGCATGATCATGGTGAACGTGCCCGTCTCGGCTGCCTTTTCAGAGAAGAATCGGCCAGCCGAATTAGCCTCCTCGCAAAGAGCCGCCGCTATTTGGTTTACAAACTCATCCAGGGCTAATGCTGAGGCGGCCTGGACGACAGGGATAGTAAAACCCTCATGGGCGAGTAAGGCATTGACGATGCCACTCACCCTGTCAATGAAGCCTTCGACCTGGCTGAGCAGCGGATGCGACGCAGCCGTTTCATCGAAGGTGCCTGCATTGGTGTATTTCTTTACTAAGCTGGCGACGGCCACCACGGTCCCGTAACTGTTCGCTCCAATAGCCATTAGATTGAATACTCCGTCACTGAAGTCGGCTCGATCATATCCCGTTCAAACGTCCCCACCACCAGCGGCGCGCCCCCGCCTATCTCCGCCAGCCATACCTCGTAGATCTCCTTGAGATTGTCGAAGACCTGTGACTTTTTATCCGCGTCGTCCCCTCTGGTGTAATCGTGAAAGCGGGCCGCGTTCGTCAGTATTTGGCGAATGGCGTAGAGCACAGCCAGGCTGTAGTCGCTGTCGGCGCGGGCGTAGAGGCGGTTCAGCTCAGCGTCTTCGAATACCGATTCGTCACTGCCGATGCCGATGTCGGCCTGGATGTCGGTTAGCTGGTCGGTTGATAAGGCCATGTCTCATTCCCTACTTTCTAATGGCAGGCACCGGTAGTTCCCTGGCCATAGTATCAATAGAAAAATATGGGCAAGCCTTACCCATAACAGTAAATAGGTGCTCCCGAAATTCATCTACAGGCGCAACAAGCAGAAGTGGCAATGCTCCCTCTAACCTCTCAGCTACACGACAAATCGGATAGAGCTTGCAATTGCAGCAAGTTCGGATTTTGTTTGATTTTTCCATATCTACTCCTTCATTCCTCCTACCTGAAACTCAATGGTGGGCAACGTGGGTAAAGGATGCAGTCCTTCCGATGTACTCAAACACTCAGGGCAAGCCCTTGTCTCACCGCTAAACTCCTGGGTGCACGCCGCATGTGCATTGACGGGAATTATCCCGTCCACGGCGGTGTGGGTATATACCCCAAACCCGAAACATGTACCACAGTTCTCATAATGATGGATGGCGCACTTGGTACAAATGCGGTACTTAGAGTCACCCTGGGAGTCAGTTAGCGGATGATGTTCAGCAAGAAACGGGCTGAAGCTGATGCATTCCGGGCAGGTCACCTCATCCCAGAACCACGTTATACGCAAGGGATAGGCGCGTTTATTGCAGCGCGTTCTTATCCCCGCCTCAAAGAAATGAATGAATTCTGCCATTAGGCCTCTCCTATCTAAAATCCAGGTAGCACCTACAATTGGTTATACATATCGTCTGCCCATCCCCAGGCACTTGCCCACCCAATTCCTCGACGGGCATCCAGCCCCGCGCGTCCAAGTCCAAGCAGTCCGTACAATGCTCGGCGGGCGTTAGATTCCACCGCACCTCTGGCGCCTCGTCTTCTTGCTCCCGTATCACAGACCAGAACGTACCCGTGCCGGCCCCAGCGTAAAGTGCGGCTCTGGCGGTGATGGCCTCTACGGAAAGCGCCTCCCCCTCATCCCCGTCCTGGATAGCACCAGCGAACCCGTCCAGAAAGTTGTATTGCTCCCCAACCCTGCCCGAGACCAGCGCGTCCTCAAACTCCCCCGCTATCAATGCCGCCGAGGCATGCAGCCGCCTAACGAGAAATCGCATCCCCGCCAACCAGGCCGCCAGGGTGATCACATCGTCGCGCAGGGCCTGCGCCAACTTCTTGCTGTGTGTCTTGAACCACGCCAGCAGCGCGGCCAGGAGGATCAGTTGTTCTTCGCGGTCTTCGTCAGGATTTGGCATCTTTCATTCTATCGCTGGGAATATCAATGGAGGGCCATCTTTCCCGTAACGCAAGACCCCGTTACCCCCAATGTACGAAGCCAATCCCACACGCTTGAAAGCAGCCTCGCACACTGGACAATAGCGGTTGCCATTCTTGCCATTGTGTTTTACCTGACAATTGGGGCAACTTACTTCCCTGACTTCTAGTCCGTTACTCATGCGCCCCCCGCCCGCTTTTCCCTGATTGTGCCATAATAATCCATCAATAAAGTCGCCATGCGATGGCCTTCACCGTCTATAATTTCAACAACTCCACCGTTCCGCATGGCTTCCATTACGTCAGGGGGAATATCTTGCCCAAAACGCAACCGAAGCGATGGTTGTGGAATCGTACCTGTCAATAATTGACCAACGCTAACCCCCGTCATCATTCGCTTGCCCCTCCCCCAAGACCCCCCTCAGCGCGTCCAGGTCGGCGGCTGCCTGAGCGCGGTCGGCATCGGTGATCTGAAGTCCGCCAGCGCCAGCCGCGTCAAGATTCATGTCCTCAATCTCTTCACTACTGAAGTCCAGGCCCAGCTTTGCCACCAACTTTGACTTGGATACACCCAAGTCCGCCGCCACTTTGATGGCGTCCAGGTCGCGGATCTCGGTCAAGACGGGGCGATCACCGATCCGATGTTCTTCATCACCCGCCTCATAGCTTTTCAGATTGAAGCCATCGAAGTATCCGCGCATCCCGCCGATGCTGAGGGCCATCTGCTGGACGCGCACCAGGGCCGCGTCGTAGTTGCCTCGCGCCCTGATGACTTTGTCGATCACTGGCTGATACCGAATCCGCAATGCCACGCCAGACGCTTCTTGTTCGCGCAAGGAAGCCAGCATTTCCAGTTCGGGGTATTTTGCTTCTAGCTCGCCTTGCAGCGAGGCGATATAGTCCAGTGTTTGTTCCATACCAACGTCGGAGACCATCGCCTGCCATTTCGCCCCCTCATTTGAGGCATAGAATATATTGTCCTTCTGTTGTCCCGACTTATCGGCAGTGGTGGCAGTATCAGTGCTCAGATCAATATCGCCACTGCGAGGCTTGGTTACGCCAGACAAGAGCTGCGCTGGGTTATTCGCCTTCCTCATTCGGTCGCCGAGGATACTAGCCTGGTCGTTAATTTTGTCTAGGGTCATCAGTCCATCGTGCCCACACGACAACCCCCAGTCCAGCCCGACGTCCTCGTGCGGAGAAATGACGAGAGGGACGAACCTGTAGGGATTGTCCCACTCTGCACCATAGCCGAAGTAATCAAACGGCTCGTTATTCTTGAATGTCCTGAACGTCTCTTTGGTGATTTCCTCTCGGTACGTAAAGTCGATGTAGGTCCCTTCCGTGTCACCTGGCTCACTGTCCACATATTCAATGACCACGCTCTGGACGAAGCCGCGGTAGTCGAACAGTGCGCTCTTTATCTGGCGCGGGTGCATCACCTGGAGATACACTTGGCCGCGCTTGTCTCCCTCGGCAGCCTCGTCCACGACCTTGATCACCATGTCGCCCGTGACTGCGCCCCACAAGACGGCCAGGTTCTTCTTTGCGCCCCAGTTGCTACGTTGCCAAAGTAGAGCCAGGGCTGGCATGATGGCAGGGTTGTCGGCCTCGATGGGGATAGCTCCGCCCAGTCCGTCGAAGTCCAGCAGCCCGCCCCAAATCTTGGCGACGTAAAAGTCTGCCAAGCGGGTCATGTTGTAAACTTGACGAATGTGCCGATAAAGGCCGCGGGTGGCTTTGTAGGCAGTCCAGTCGTCGTACATATCGTTCGAGTAGTACGCCCAAAAGAGCTTGTACCGCTCAATGCGGTTGTCGAAGTCGGAGAACCCTGCTTCGACCTCTTGGCCGCTTCTCAGAAAAGCCTCTTTCGCTGCCGTGGCTGCCATTCTCAGTCTACTCCAGTATGATGGCATATCATTCCGTTATCCTCTGTACAGAAACGAACGCGGTGCGCCACATGCCTGGCACTTGGTTCGCCCTTTGGCATTGGGACACCCGCAATAATCACAGCCCCACTCAAGAGACGGTGACCTGTTGGAAGAAGCGTCTAAAGAAACCCTTGCCCTTCCTTGCACCCGAATGTCTACGTGGCCGCTCACGTCAGGCGTAGACATACAGATTCCAACGACGCGCCTTGCTCTTATATCTGTGGCCTCAGCTGGAACTAATTCTCCAGTGGCGCTCATGTAAACCAAGCTGCCCGCCCTCAACATTGCTTACCCCCTTGCCATCCATAACCACCTGAGGGCCGTTGCTATGCCCACGACAGAAAACGATAGGGCTGTCACCAGAAGCAAACATGTGATCAGTAAGCTTACAATAGCCAAACGCGGAATGACTACTGCGGTTGAAGCGGTGATCGTTGCTATTGCAGCAAGTACGCTGCAGGCCACAACCGAAATCCCCACTATCTGCATAGCGCGCAAGTCACTTTGCCATTGCTTTTCTGTTTTCATTCCGCATCCTCTGTGTCCAGCGGTGGTATCTCCACAACTTCCTTCCCAGCGAGTTTCAGTATTTGCTGGGCATCAAGGAGACTGATAGACCCCTGAAAGGCCAGCGTATCTCTACTTAGCCTGACAGCGATCTCCTCCAGTTTATGCAGTCGCTCAAGTTCAAGTCGCGCCAACACAATTGCGTGCTCTACAGTAGGGTCATCGGTGGCTTGTTGCGCCAACCCCAACAAAGTGCCCCATGTTACGTCAACGGTCATTGACTTACCTCCCACTGCTCATTATACACCATCGCCGCCAGCCTGTCAAAGCGGCAGGTCTAGCTGCGCTGCGTATGCCTTCTCCACCTTCATGGCCTCTTAGGCTCTGTTGCTACCCTGACTCCGCTGATAAGTTCCGCGAGTTGTGCCTGCCGCGTCTTGCCTATCCCGTTAACAAAGTGGCGGTCGTCAGCTATAGCAATTAGTTGGAGAAAGCTGCCATTCCAAGTGCCCTGACTGCGGGCTGCCAATAGACGGTTTCGCAAGGCAATATCAGCCCCATCAAGTACGCGTTGAATCAATTCATCTGGGCCAGGATCGGCGGGTTCAGTTGAGATTCCTATTAAGGGGTGAACCTCCCGCTCGAAGATGCCCGTCACTCTATTCCTGGCCGTCACCACCGTGGCCAGCCGCCAGCCACCAACTGCCGCTGTGTTGAGTTCCTCCGCTGACGGAGATATCGTACCAAACCCCTCGGTCTTGTATTCCCACATGCTAACCTCCTCCTTGAATTTTATTCATATCACACCCCTAAGCCCCCAACTCTAGTTCCACAATGCCTATATTCAACAGCTCGCTATCTTCTAGGGTGGCCCATTCATATTCGTTCAGGGGTGTAGTAACTAATTGCCTAAACTCCTTGATGTAGTCTTCGGCTTTCTGCTTTGTACTCCAGACCTTCCGCGAACTTATCTTATTAGACCCACTCATGCGCGCCATGCTGCCCCGCGCTATCAACTGATATAACTTTTTCATCCCCTGTAATCCTCTCCCCAGGGCACCGGCCCCGTCTCCAGCCGACTGCGATCTGCAAGCATCTCCACCGCCCCGCTTATCACATCTTGCTCATCATCGTGCGGCCCGTCCGGGAACATGACGCTTCGGTCTAGGAAGCCTTCAATATCCCAATCGCCCCTGACGATCTTGACGTTACCCTGTTCCGCCTGGGCCGACCAAGGCTTGGCCCGCGCTAGCTTGTCCTTGTGGGAAGAATAGCCCCGTACTGAGTAGCCTATGAGTTCAGGCAAGGCGACGATTTCCTCTACCAACAACTTGCCCGACGCCCCGGGCTCTTGCTCGATGCCGATGTCCACGTCGCGCCCGTCCACTTGCGCTGTTTGGATGATGGCCTGCTTGACCCCGCGCCACCGCGAGCGCAACCGGCCTACGTGGAAGATGTAGTAGATACCATCTGTCCGCAGACCCACTTTGCCAAAGGCGGTGTAATCTGGGTCGTCACCTGTGCTCTCTTTCTCGGTCGCCGCCAAGTCCCAGAACCGCTTGACGCCCAGCCACCCGCGGCCTACGGGAGCGCCAGCTACAATCTCGAACCATTCCCGCTTGAACACGTTGCCAGCGGCGGCCATGATATCCCAGTCGCCTTCCAAGAGCCGCAACCGCTCCACGAGGGGGAGGAGCTTCAGGTTGCGCTCGTAATCCGTGCTCGCCAGGTACGGGTTGTCCCGCACGAAGGCAGCGATGAACGC
>SDBT01002956.1_pt1 | contig 29604 bp, 23 predicted proteins | sample 2277101 | NCBI WGS metagenome assembly SDBT01 (sample SAMN10404973, study PRJNA504765) | marine sediment metagenome | isolation source: marine sediment core GS10_PC15, 103 cmbsf | place: Arctic Ocean: Southern Knipovich Ridge | collected 2010
GGTTTGTATTTCTACAAGCTTAGAACCGAAGATAAGGTATTGACGAAGAAAATGTTACTTTTGAAGTAATCTTAGCTTGAACTCGACTCGGGTGGGAAAAACTCGAGTCGGGTTCATGAAAGAGTTCTTTAAATAATTAATTTGTGTCTTTCTGAGGAAATCTTCTTGCTTCTCTCACGAAGATTTATCCGCCTTTGGCGGAATCTCAAACAGAAATAGACTCTTCCGCCTTCGTTAGACTTTGGCGGGACAAGTCGTCGTATGCCTTTGTAAGAATTCCTCAGAGAGACAAATAATGTCATTCCCACGAAAGTGGGAATCTATGAAATTAATTAGATTCCCGTTTTCACGGGAATGACAGAAGGTTGGTGAAAAAATGAGATTAAAAATTATTATCCTATTATTCGTGTTTATCAGTGTCTATCAGTGGTTAAATAGCGCCACCTGGCACATCAAACAAGACAGCACCGGTAACTTTACAACCATCCAGGAAGGAATAGATGCATCGACTGACACCGACACAGTTCTCGTTTATCCCGGCACATATTACGAAAATATCATCTACAACGGCAAGAACATCATGGTTGCCAGCCTGGAACTTCTTACAGGTAATTCAGCCTACATTGATTCCACCATAATAGATGGACAACGCCTGGATAGTTGCGTGTTAGTGAATGACCAAGAAACCAATGCAAATGTTCAAGGTTTCACAATTACCAATGGACAAGGACATCCATATCAATATTCATCAGGTGATCGCGGTGGTGGTATTTTGGTCTATGACAATTGCACATTTAACATAACAAATTGTATAATTAAAAAAAATTATGCATCAAGTGGAGGAGGCATTCATTTAGAGAGATATTCAATTACCAATATTTCCGGTACTTCGATTTTGAATAATCATGTTTTTTTTATTGGTGGTGGTGTTGTTGTTTCCAATAATTCACAATTGATATTTGATGCGGATAATCGGTGTAGTATTTATGATAATTTTGGATCATCAGGCTTAGATATTTATTTGGCTTGTTGTGATTATCTTAATGTAATAATAGATACATTCTCAATACTCAATCCAACTCGTTATTTTGCTAATTTTACTGAAAGTACTATTTACCCCAATATATATACTTTCGATATTTTGAATTACTCATTGGAACAGGTTAATCAAGATTTATATATATCATGGCTTGGGGATGATAATAACTCCGGTTTATCACCAGACGATCCTATGAAAACAATAAATTTAGCATTAAGGAAAGTAATATCTGATAGTTTAGAACCTAAAACAATTTATATCGAATCAGGTTTTTATGCAGAGGGTTTGAATAATCTATATTTTGCTATTGGTGGAAAGTCATTTATAAATATTGTTGGTGAAGATAAAGAAACAACTATTATTGATGGTGAATTTAACTTTCATCCTTTATTTTATATTGGTCCTGGAACAAATCATTGTCTTGTAAAGGACTTAACTTTTCAAAATAATACAAATAGTAATAATATGCTTTCAGTTAATTATAGCAATAATATTTTTTTTGATAACTTAATAGTTCAGAATCATATAGGAACAGATCACGGAACAGTAATGTTTAATAATTGTGGAAAAGTAGGTTTAACAAATGTAAAAATATTAAATAACTCAGCACCAAATGTGGTAGCAGCTTTATATTTACCTGATTGTGACAGTATTTCCGTTATCGACTGTGTAATTAAGAATAACTATGCATCGGGAGGAACACACCCGATGTGTGGCGGCATGCAAGCTTCGTCAACAGGTGATATTTTAATAGAAAATTGTATTTTTTCAGGAAATACAATAGATACAAATGATAGTTCCAATGCCAGTGCTTTATGTTTGGGAGGATTTGCAAGTACTAGTGGCAAATTCACAATTTCGAACTGTCTTTTTGAAAACAACCAGTGTTTAGGCACTGCCGATAAAACCGTGCTTCTTGCTTGCTATGATGATATAGAAATCATAAATTCGACATTCATTGATAATACAAGTGAATATACCTTATCATTAATAAGAAATCATATCGACTTCTATAATAATATACTCAGGAATAATTGTAATTATGAAATCGTATTGGCAGATAATTCTCCATGGGGCTATATATCTGAAATCGATGTTTCTCATTGCAATATTCAAGGTGGTCAAAATGCCATTTACAATCAAAATAACGTCAATATTGTTAATTGGCTGGATGGTAATATAGATGAAGACCCGATGTTCGACAGTCTGGGGACCTATCCTTTCGCTCTTTTAGAAGGTTCACCCTGCATCGATGCCGGAACTTTAGATCTGCCAGCAGGAATTGTATTACCCGAATACGATCTTGCCGGAAATCCACGCATTGTTAACGGAATGGTCGATATGGGAGCTTATGAATATCAGGATTCAGTATTTGTTAAAGAAGATATTTTTAAACCTATTACACAAACTAAAATATCAAGTTATCCAAATCCATTTAATCCAACAACCACAATCAAACTTGATCTGGCAGAATCAGGTATAATCGAACTCATTATTTATAATATAAAGGGACAAAAAATCAAAACCCTGATTGATGCGTATTCAGCTAAAGGTCATTTTGAGCTTATCTGGCGAGGAACGGATGATAATGGAAATAAAGTTGCTACTGGAAATTATTTTATAAAGCTTGAAGTCAATGGAGAAGAAAAGACTGTGAAGAAATGTGTTTTGCTCAAATAGGTTTGAAATTTCCTTCCTGTTGATAATAAATATTAACAAATGAAATCATACACCAATCAAAGTAAAGTGTACAAATAATCAGAACTAACTAAAATAGAGAAATTATGATTTTTGAATCGCAAATAATAGGATTTATATTTTTTAACTTTTTTCAAGATTCTACTTTTTTACCTCAACCTCTAACCCCTTCTCCTACAAGGAGAAGGGGAACGCCGCTGTCTCCCTCTCCTCGTAGGAGAGGGCTGGGGTGAGGTCGAAAAGTGATTATATTATTTGCGATTTGTTTTTTTAAAAACCATTGATTTAGTGAGGTCTGATAATAGTTGGTTAAAGCTTATTTTCATTAAAACTAAAAAAAAATAATTTTTTCCTTGATTCTTCTTTTAAAAAATGTTATGCAAATTTTCGAAAAATGAATAAGTCTGGAATGGAGTGATTCATGAAAAAAAATATCAGATTTGAAGATTCTTTGAAAAGATTGGAAGAGATTGTGGAGACATTGGAAACCGGTGTGGAAGATTTAGATAAGATTGTTAATCTTTTTGAAGAGGGTTCCGGTCTTGTACAAAGTTGTAATGAAAAATTGACTCAGATTGAAAATAAGATCGAGGTGCTTTCTAAGAAGCTTCAAAAATCTCAGTCAGCAGAAAGAGGTGAAGATGAGTACCAATAAAATGGTTCTGAAAAAGGATATCAAAGAGAAAAGGGAATTAGTGAATATTGAGATTGACCGCTTTCTTCCACGAAAAGATGAATATCCCAAACAAATTCACAAAGCCATCCGCCACACATTATTTGCCGGCGGCAAAAGATTGCGTCCCTATCTTTTGATTAATACTTATCTTCTCTTTTCAGATGATATTAAAAAGGTTCTTCTCACTGCAGGTGCAATCGAGATGCTTCATAGTTATACTTTAATTCATGATGACCTTCCCGAAATTGATAATGATGATTTCAGAAGAGGGAAAAAAGCATGCCATGTTGTATTCGGTTCTGATATTGCACTTTTAGCTGGAGATGCGCTTTTGGTTTATGCTTTTGAAGCTATCAATTCCACAGATTTGGATAATAAACTGAAATTGAAAATCTTGAAAGAATTAGCCCAAGAAGCCGGACATAAAGGACTCATTGCAGGCCAGATTGTTGATATTGAAAGTGAGGGCAAGAAAGTCAGTGTTGAAACATTGAAATATATCCATCATAATAAAACCGCACGATTGATAAACCTTTCCATTCGTTTTGGATGTTATCTGGCAGATGCTCCGGAAGAAGACCGGAAGCGATTGGAAAAATTCGGGCAAAAGCTGGGTCTCGTTTTCCAGATAGTAGATGATATTCTTGATATTGAAGGTGATTCAGAGCAAATGGGAAAAAGTGTCGGTAAAGACAAGAAAGCTCAAAAAGCCACATTTCCCTCAATCTATGGTTTGGAAAAATCTAAAGCAAAGGCAGAAAAACTTATTAATGAAGCAAAAGAATTATTGAATCCTTACAAAGAAAAAGCCAAGCTTTTACGCATGTTATCAGATTTTGTGCTGACGAGAAAATTTTAAGATGATCGAAGTTCAATTAAAAAAAATAGATGCAAACGCCAGAATTCCCAAGCGCATGACAGAACATTCAGCAGGCTATGATTTATATTCTTCAAATTCTGAAGATATCCTTCTGGAAAGCGGTGAAGTAAAGTTAATTTCTACTGGTATCGCCATCAGCCTTCCTACAGGTTATGAAGCTCAAATTCGACCCAGAAGCGGACTTGCCGCAAAACACCAGATTGGAATTCTGAATGCTCCGGGAACAATCGATGCGGATTATCGCGGTGAAGTGAAAGTTATTCTTTTTAATTTCGGGAAAAATGATTTTATTATAAAACCTCAAACCAGAATCGCCCAGATGGTTATTGCCAAACACGAAAGCGTGAATTTTATTGAAATTAAAGGACTCGACCAGACTGACAGAGGCGGCGGCGGTTTCGGGCATACTTCATATTAATTGGAGTCTGTGCGTAAACTCACCCCGACCCCTCTCTTAAACCCTCTTTGATTCTCTCCGGCAGCTGCCGGAGAGATTAAAAGGACTTTTTGATATCATTGGAGAGGGGAGAAGGAAAACTCGAATCCTCAGGATTCATCAATGTTTCCCCTCTTTTGCAAAGATATGGGTCTTTAGTCCGGCTTTGACGGATAGGGGAGTTAGAAATTAAAAAATCCACTTTACGAATGAACTCTAATTATAGTCTGTCAGTAAAGTTGAAATGTTTCAATGGTTGGACTTGACTCGCAGCGACTTGTCCGGGCGTAATAAAATGAAGACTGAAGCGTGAGTTAAGAACAACCTGTCTAAAAATAGTCGCAATTCTCGACTCACATTCTCCGGCAGCTGCCGGATCATTGCGAGTCAAGTCTTGCTTAAAATGGTTTCATAGAAGTTCAAAACGAAGATAAATTGCGATGGATAAAATAGCTGTAAAACTTCCATTTGGAAAAACAATTTATCAAACTAATCAAGGTCAATCGGTTTCTACAGACACGGAATTAATTGTGAATACAATTCTTGCTGAGATAAAAAAGCAAACTACAAAAAAGAAAGTTCTCGAACTCGGTTCTGGAAATGGCATTATTTCAATTATGCTTTCGTATTATCGTCCGACATGGGAAATAACGGGATTGGAAATACAATCTCATCTGGTTAAACTTGCAAAGGAAAATTCAAATAATGCAGATGTAAAAGTGAATTTCGTTCAAGGAGATTTATGTAAGAAGGAATTCGCTTCCAATAGTTTTGACCTGATCATTTCCAATCCGCCATATTATTCTAAGAAAAATGGTAAAATAAGTCCGCTTAAAGAGCGAGCAATATCTCGAACTGAAATTATGTGCACAATGCAAGATGTTTTCAAATCAATCAAATATCATCTGAAAAGTAATGGAACAGCTTTTGTAATTTATCCTATCTCCAGATTGGAAGAAATTTTGATGAACACAAAAAAGGTTGACCTAAATATTCAAAGAAAAATTATCTCAAACAAAATAAAAAAGCAGGAAAAGGTAATTGTAGAAGTAATTCATAAGAAAAGGGATTAATTTTTCAGGAGCTTTCGTGAATGTTGAGTATTAATAATTTTAGATTAAAAGTGAATGACGCAGAATTACTTGAGATTAATAATTTGGAAATCAAAAACAGCGAAAACCACTTAATTCTGGGAAGTAATAAAACAGGTAAAAGTTTGTTTCTTAAGACAATTCACGGATTACATTCCAATTTCGAAGGAGAAATCCTGATAAAAGAAAAACCACCGATTTTTTATAAAAGGAAGAAAAAAACTATTTTGATAGAAACCAGTCCGCATCTTCTTTGGGAAGAAGATGTTTGGAAAAATATCATTCTTCCGCTTCCCAAAGTTACATCTCGTCAAAAGCAGAAAATCAGGGAACTATGCAAAACTGCTGATCTATTTGATGATTTGAAAACAAAACCAGAGCATCTGTCATTTTCTACGCAAAAGTTCATAGAATTAATCAGGGCAGTTATTCAGCTTCCGTATCTTATTTTGCTCGATGATCTGGATTGCTATTTTGATGAGATAAATCTAAGTAAAGCTTTGGAGATATGCAATTTTGCCCTTAATGCCGGAACTTCAATTTTAGCCACTTCAAAAACAGGGTTGGAAAACTTTGAAAATATTTATAGAATTCAAAACAAGGTTTTAAAAAAACTGTGAAAAAAGGTATATTTTTCCAGGTAATTGTAATTACAATTTTTCTGATTTTCTGGAATTCTCTTCATTTCGGGAAATATCTTCACACCCGGATTTTTGAGCAGAAAAATGTACAAATCTATCAAAAACTTTCTCCCATTCCAATCATAATTTTTTCTTATGAATTAGATTCTTTGTACTCGCTCAAGAAGAGATTGGGCTGCTTTCATTTTGTTGACAGCGTACAGATTGAAGAACAAACAGAAGTATCAGAACGCTTGATTGATGAATATCAACTCTCTGAATCTTCTGAAATCCTGAGGAGATACACACTTCCCAATGTTACGAAAATTTATCTGAAAGGTGAGTTTTTTCATAAATCCGAAAAAGAAAACATCTGGAAAATTATCAAAGAAAACGATGAAGCAGCAGAGATAAATTATGACAATGAATTTTGGGATAAGATTCAGATTGAAGCAGATAATGTTCAACCAAGTATTAATTTTATAAATTTTGCATATTTAATTGCGAACGGTGTGATGGTTATTTTTCTCATATTTTTTGTGGTTTTTATGAGAATACACTTTGAAACCAAAAGAGACCAATTCTGGAAAATTTTTCAAATTTCAGGTGGGAAGCAAAGCTCCAGAGCAAAGTTTTTTTTCTTGAATTCTTATGTTTTAAGCATCATTCCTGTTGGATTAAATTTCGGCGGATATTTTGCAGCCATCTATTTCGATTATCTGCGGATTCAAATCGATAACAAATTGTTCATAATAGAATTCGGAACTTTGATGTTTGCTTACCTGCTCACGAGTTTATTTCTTATTCGCAGGTTCAAATGATAAAATACATACCGAATTCTCTAACTATTTTACGCATGATTCTGGTTCCTCTTTTTATCTGGCTCATTTTCTTTGCTCCTTTTGCAAGCAGAGTTCTTCTGGCAACTATCGTGTTAATTATTGCCAGTATCACAGATTATTTTGATGGCATGTTAGCACGAAAATATAAAGTTGTTACAAACTTTGGCAAGATCATGGATCCGCTTGCAGATAAGATGTTAGTGATTTCTGCTCTTTTAGCTCTTGCTCTGCCTCCAATTAATTATATCAGCATTTTTGTGGTTTTCATTATTTTGTTTAGAGAGATATCTGTTTCGACTTTGAGAAATTATTATGCTCGCAAAAAGATTTTTATAGCAGCTAATATCTGGGGAAAACTTAAAACCATTATCCAGATGTTGGGAGTTATTGCAGCATTAGTTTATTATTCTCTTTCACAAATTATTAAAGGTTGGAATCCTCATCAAAAATGCATAGTTCTTGGATTTAGAGTTTTTTTCTGGATGGTTGTTTTTATTACGATTTTATCCGGTATGAATTATTTTTTCTTTAGACGAGAAGATAGAAGAAAAATTAGAAATGAAGAGTAAATTCTGTGTTATTTTAATTTTAATTATCCTGATTCTCGGATGTTCGAAATCTGAAAGCGAATATAAACCTTCTGGCGAAAAAACAAATATTCGTAAACCGATGTCCTGGGGTCACAAACAAACCATCTACATTTTTACTGATGATAATGTCTGGAAATATGCAGAAACGCCTTTACGGGAAAGTTTGGAACGATTCTGGTTCACAGTTAGAAATGAATCTTTTTTTGAGATAAAACGTGCTAAATTTGAAGCAATCGAACAATTTTATAAATTCAATAATCTCATTTTTCTTTGCGACCTCGAATCTAATGAAGAAGTATCTAAATATATTAAAGAAAAAATTGGAAAAAAAGTTGTTGATGAGGTTAAGGCAAATTCAATAGGAATGTATCCGGCGAATAATCTCTGGGCAAATGACCAATTCATCTTATTTCTGATTGGAGATAATGAAAGGAATCTGCTCAGTTTTAATATTCTTCAAGCAAATAAAACTTTTGAACTTTTTATAGATAAACTCTATCAACGTATTGAATCAAAGATTTATAAGAAGAAAGTTCACACGGACAATTTTTTCAGCGGTCTTTCGTGGCAACTGAAACTTCCAATGAATTATGTGCTTTACAAAAAAGATAAAGATTTTATTTCGTTTTTGGCAAGGCAGAGAAAGAAAGCGGATAGATTTATTTCTGTTTATTCCGAAAAAATGGATAAAGATAATATTGGAAAAGAATGGCTCAAAGAAAAAAGAGCGGAACTTGCCTGGAAATATTATGATGAAGATGAATTTTCCCAGAGCGATATCAGGATTGAACGGGGGAAATTAAATAATTATAAATGCTGGAAATTATCCGGCAGATGGCAAAATAAAAAATATGCAGTTGGTGGAGCTTTTCAAAGCTTTGCCTTTTATGATGAAAAAACAAAATCTGCTTTTCTAATCGATAATTCTGTTTATTTTCCTGAAGGAGATAAAATTCCTTCTCTGATAGAACTGGAAGTGATAAGCAGAACTTTTGAAATCAAAGAGGTTGTGTATCATAATTTATGAAAGATTATGAAAAAAAAGTGTACCGACTTTCCGAAGCTTCCCACAAAGTAATACTTACTTTTAAGATTCGGAAAGTTTTAGCTCATTCGTAACCTTCCGAATCTCAGATATGAGAAAGATTGGAAGAAAGCTTCGGAAGGTAAAAAAAAAAGAAGGGAGAAAGGAATGAAAAAAATATGGATTTTATTAATTATTCTCTTTGTTGCAAACGCAGTTTCAGCGTATGAATTGAACACTTTGATCGACTGTCCCACAGCAGGAATTTTGCAAAGAGGAGAATCTGAAATTACAGCAAAGCTTTATAAAGATAACGGCCTTTTGCTCGGCACAAAAATCGGACTCTTTCCAAGATTTATGTTCGGAGTGAATTATGGTGCTGAAGAAATTGTGGGCAACAAAGAACCGGATTGGCATGAAAGAGTGGAATTCAATGCAAAATTCCGTATCATAGACGAAACAGCCCCAATGCCGGCAATTGCTCTCGGATATGATTCTCAGGGTCATGGGAAGTATAACACTTTAATTGATTCTCTAGCAGAAAAAGAGATCAGTCGCTATGATATCAAATCCAAAGGATTTTACTTGGTTGGAAGCAAAAATTATCTATTTTTAGGAAACCTTGGATTTCATTTTGGTGCGAATTATAGTTTGGAAACTGAAGATGGAGATGAGGAATTGGATTTTTTTGTAGGGCTGGATAAAACAATTGGAGATGTAATTGTTCTTACCTGTGAATATGACCTTGCCTGGAACGATAATGAAAATTGGACGAAAAATACAGTCGAGGAAAATATTAAAGTTTTGCGTCGAGGTTACCTGAATGCTGCCATGAGTGTTAATTTCGCAGATTTCCTTTCTTTGAAAGTTTCTTTTTATGACTTATTGCAAAAACGTTCAGATACAAAAATTTGTGATAGAACTTTAACGATTTTGTACAATATGACTTTTTGATTTTAAAGAATAGAATAAAGTAGAAACAGGATATTATTTTACTAAAATGAGGGTTTTTTTAAGAATTGAGCGGGTAAATAAAAAAATATCCTATATCCAACACGGAATATCCAATCCCTGTGAAATAAAAAAAAGATTTCACGGGACAGGTGATGAAGGAAAAAATAAATTAGTGAGAATGAAAAGAATAAAGAAAATAATCAAAAGAAGTTTGATTTACAGGAACGTTTTATTGATTATGCGGTTAGAATTATTAAAGTTTCTGAGCAACTACCTGAAAACCCTGAAAAAGTCTCTTTCAAACATTCATATATTTGACTCTTTCAGGGTTGGTATGAAACTAAAACCTGAATGAAACCTTGAAAGTGCTAAGCACGAAGAAGTTTTTAGAAAGAAGCCTTTTCAAGGATATTTTTTTCAATACTTTGTGGAAGCATTGATACAGTGAAAAAGAAAAAGGAGCGATAGCGACAAAAATACTTGGATATTGGATATTCCGTTTTGGATATTGGATATTCGGATTTTAAGTATATCGATCCACTTAAAACTCAAAAGAGCCAAGATGAACAAATATATTATTATCATCATTGCGTTATTTATCATTGGTTGCTCTGCAATCCAAAAAGACAAAATAGAAAAAAGAATTGATTTTCAAGAAGATAATTCTGAAGCTGTAATGTATTTCTCAATGGCTGAAACTGCAATTCAGCAAAATGATTTTGGCACAGCCATAGAATATTACAAAAGAGCTGATAAAGCTTCTCCTGGAAATATCTATATCAAGGAAAAACTGCTCAATCTTCTCAGACAATTGATTTTTATCAATCCAATTCTGAATGAAGAAATTGTTAAACTTGGTGAGGAATATATCTCTCAAAATTTATATACATCACAAATGTTAGTTATAATTGCCGATTCATATCTGAAATTAAAAAACATCCAAAAAGCAGATGAAATCTTGAAATTAGCGATTAAGACTGAACCATCAATGGAGCGTTATTCGCTTTATTACTCGTTTCAGAGAGATTACAATCCACCGGCAGATACGACCTTATTGTACTCAGCTTTGAAATTATCCTGGGAGAAAACAGAAAGTGTAATTGGAATTGCTCAGATGGTTAAGGAATACGATATTGATAAGGCGCTTTCAATATTGCAAAAGGCTTATGATAAATGGGATGATGAGAAAAGTCTGCAAGCCGTTCTTATTATTTATGAAGATAAGAAAGAAATTGAAAAAGGTCTCAAGCTTGTTCAGGAGCGATTGGAGAGCCAAAAACCGGTTCCTGATTTTATGAAGATCTATCTGGTGGAGAAACTCATTGCATTTCAGAATTATGAGGAAGTTATTGAGCTCAAAGATATTTGTTTTGAAATCAACACGAACCAGATTTTACGCTATCTTTTCTTTTCTGCAGCAAATTTGGAAAAATATGATCTGGCAATATCCGCAGGCAAGGCAATTGAAAAAACACCGGATTTGACAGATGATCTGAAACCATCATTTTTTGCGTATTTTGGAGAAATTTACTATTTATCAGGGCAAGATGAAAAATCTGTTGAATATTTCATAAAATCGAATGAACTAAAACTTCTAATGGCCTTATTCAGAGAATTTACTGCTAAAGAAGATGAGCAGACAAAGCAGAGAATCATAAAAATATTGGATTCATTTATTAAGCAAAATCCGGATAAAGAACTGGCCAATTTTCTGGCAGGCTTTACCTATATGAATCTTGAACTGAATAATGAGAGCGAAAATTATTTCAATCTGGTTTCCTATGATTTTATCAAGAAAAACGAATTGTTGAATACAACTGCTGAAGCCTATCTTACGAATTCGGAAAATATTTCTAAAGCGGTGGAATTGCTTGAATTACGTAATGAACAGAAATTCACGGTTAATGAATTTTTAGGATTTTATTTCTACCTGGAAAATTCTGATTCGTTATCCTTTTACTATTTGTCCAGAGCTTTAAAAGAAAATCCTCAGGCAGAAGTTGATCTTTTCCTGGTTACTTCGATTATTGCAGAGAAACTGGAAAAAATTAAAGATATGATTTTCATTTTGGAAAATGCGATTCAGCTTTATCCGCAAAGTCCCGATGTTCTTAATACACTGGGTTATTCCATTGCCAAACATGGAATAGAAGATAAATATGAAGCTGCGGAAAAAATGCTGCAAAAGGCTTTGCAAATCGAATCTGAAAACCTTCATATCTGGGATAGTCTTGCCTGGCTATATTTTAAGATGGATAAATATGAACAAGCTCTGCAGGCAATGGAAAAACCACTCAAACAGAAGATTGAACTCAGTGAACTTGCCTTTCATCTGGGAGAGATTTATTTGAAATTGGATCAAGAAAAGCTTGCGATAGAATATTTGAAAATCGCCATCGAATTGGCAAATGATGAGAAATCTGTTGAGCTTTCCAAAAAATTATTAGAAGAATTAGAATGAAAAAAATAAAGTAATATAAAAGGAACACGGATGACACAGATGTTACGGATTAGCACAGATAAGAAATATAATTTTATGTCTTCGTGGAGAATTAAATGAAAATCATATTAAATCATAATGCATCTGAGAAAATCAGCGTCAAAAAAAATAAAGACTAAAAAGTAATTCTTGTAAATTCGTGTAATTCGTGGACAAAAAAATTAAGGAGTACAAAAAATGAAATTCGTTTTTAAGAAAATAAATGCGATTCTCTTGATCGCTGCAATATTAGCCACAGTGATTGGCTACATTATTATGGGAACCGGTGATAAAACCATTTCCCCCATAATTCTGATTATTGCTTATGTAGTTTTGTTTCCTGTTGCAATTCTGTATGGAACGAAGAAAGACAAATAGAAATTTTAATTTACTCTAAAAAGGCTGTAATTAGAAATATGTTAGAAAATTTTTCAAATATTTGGAAACCGATCCCAGTTAAATGAAAAAGGATTTAACGGGACAAGTGAATCGGGTAAAAGTTACTATCTTCTTATTAACCACCAACTGTTTACTCCGGCTCAGACGGATAAGTTGGTGGTTAATGAAACAAAAAAAAGCATTAACCGTTTTAACGGTTTCTCGTTTTATTTAATCTGACTTTTTAGAGCGGACTCAACTTTGAAATTAGAAATTTGGAATTAAAAATTTTATATGAAATATCTTTCCGAAGAATTTATTGCTACAATCGATAAGTTCAATTTGCGTGCGCGACTCATTGTAGAAGGCTTTATTATTGGATTGCACAAATCTCCGTATCACGGGTTCAGCGTGGAATTTTCCGATCACCGCCAGTACAACCCGGGTGATCCTATCAGTAAGCTGGATTGGAAAGTTTATGCCAGAACGAATAGATATTATATCAGGAGATATGAAGAGGAAACCAACTTAAAAGCTTACATAATTGTAGATCACAGCAATTCCATGAGTTATAAATCCGGTAAAATCACCAAAATGGAATATGCCAAAGCTTTAGCATCTGCACTTTCCTACCTGATGATTTCCCAGCAGGATGCAGTCGGATTCCTATCCTACACAAATAAGATCACAAACTACATTCCCCCACGCTCCATGAAATCTTACTTAAATATTATTTTAAAAGAAATTTATAATTTGGAACCTGCAGAAACTACTCAAACAGCTCAGGTTCTGCATTCTTTAGCAGATAGAATAAAGAAGCGTGGTTTGATAATCCTGATTTCGGATTTGATAGATGATGCTGATGAAATTCTGAAAGGCTTGCAGCATTTTCGGCATCAGAAGCATGAAGTGATTTTGTTTCATATCCAGGATAGACAGGAACAGGATTTTGATTTTAAAAGGGAAACTGAATTTGTGGATGCTGAAACCGGTGAAAAAATCGTGGTTTCTCCCTGGCAGATAAAAAAAGATTATTTAAACGAATATAAGGGAAATGTGAGTTATCTGAAAACCAGGTGCCACGAATCTTTTATCGAATATAATCCCATTTCCACGGAAACTCCTTTTGAAGATAACCTGCTCAAATATTTGATTAAAAGAGCGAAATTGATGTAAAACCAAACCATCAGGATTTTACTTACATTAGTGACAAATGTCCCCTAATATTCTGGTTTCCAAGCTGAAGCTTGGAAACCTTCTCATCACGTTGATTATTTGTATCCAAGCTGGGGCTTGGATACAAGAGCAATATGTCACTATTTGAGTAAGATCATTTTTCTTATCGGAGATTTTTCCAGATTCAATTTATAAAAATAAATTCCTGAACAGACAGGTTGATTATTATCATCTTTTCCATCCCAAACCACATTCCTCGTTCCTAAACTCCCGTTTGGGAACGCACAAAGTGATTTGACTTTCTGACCCTTAATATTATAGATTTCAATTCGTGAATTATCGTGTAAATTTGCCTGCCAAGCCGAAGCGCTGCGAAGACTGGTGGCTCCAAAATAAATGGTTGTTTCAGGGTTGAATGGATTAGGGTAATTATACATTGTAATTTGCTGTTGAGGAACTTCCTCATTTTCGGTTGAAGAAATAGAACCAAAATCGATATCTAAAGCTGCATATTGCAAATTACCCATGCTGTAAAATTGTTGAAGGAATGTAGAACCATAAATTGAATCATTTAAAAAGAACAGATGTAATTTGCCATGATTATTTCCCAGATCTTCAATAACATCACCAGGATAAACAAATTCAGGAATCATTCCTTCAAGTTCCGGAGTTTCATTAGAATTTAAAAATATGACCTCAGACCAGGTTTCTCCATTATCAGCAGAAATGCAGATGGCAATTTCAGGCACATCCAGCCATTCTTCATATCCGGGAACTCCTTGATATGCTAATTTTGCTTTCAAACAATCCTGCCAAACAGCAATAAGCCAATTGCCGCTTTCCACTATTTTGAAATTATTATAAATAAAATAATCCTCAAAATGAATAAAGGGCAAGGATGCACCATATAAATCAAGAAAACTGAATTCATGTGTATCCAGATCAAAACTTAATAGTCTTGGATGAAATAGTTCCGGGTTTGTAGCAGAATATCTAACGCCAACAAAGCTAATCTTTGAATTTCCATCTCTAAAAATCACATTCATGTTTTTTGAAAAATATGGAATATTAGAATTCATCAATTCTTGAGAATAGTATTCAAATAGTCCTTCTCCGTAGTTCTCATTAACAAGAACAAACACATCGCTAACCAGATTATCATTATCAACTACATAGCCGGCATAAACTACCATGTTATCATAAACAGCACAGGCTTTGAAGGGTCTCATCCAGACTGGGTCTTCAGCACTCCAGGCATCCATTTGTTCAATGGTTCGATAAGACCAATTGAGTGTAGATAAATCCATAAAATCTGATGAGAGAAAATCTGCATAACCAAAAAGAACATTTTCACATGGATTCCCAATCGCTCCATGAGAAGATGTATAATTATTAGCAGTCACAAAAACCCGTCTGTAATCTCCACCAAGAGGAGAATAATCTGATATGTGTACGGCTGGCCAGATGAATTCATCATAAAAACCTGTTAAAGGTAAACCAACTTCAGGATTGTCTATTACAATAAATTCATTAGTCCAATTGCCAGATGAACCCAAGAGATGGAACACATCTGCTGAGAGAAGGCAGTCAAAAGAATTATCAGGTTCAACAAAAGCATGCCAGCTTGCTATTGGGTTACAGGAAATAGGATCAATATCCACTCCCGGATAACCCTGCCGAACATCATTTGTGCTGATTAAATCAGTGGAAACAAGATTTCCTTCCGAATCGAGATAGCTGTAATAAACTTTTCTCTCTGCTGTTTCAGTTACCTGTGCATGAAAAACAATGTAAATTCCTCCTGCAGGACAACCATAAGGTTGGGAGGTTTCCGGCTGAATACGAATGGGAATGCTGTTGTAACCACCTGGCATGTAATCATAATAGGTAAACATCAATTCTGTTGGTTCGACCATAAACTCGTAATTTGGCACTTGTGAAAATAACGAAAAAGTAAAAATCAAAAATACTAAAAATAAAATACTTCTTTTCATCTCTCCTCCCTGTCACGCCGTAGTTTTAACGAAGGCGGACTGTCACGGCGTCCCGAAAGCGTTCGAGACGAAGCCGTCCCTACTTCATTAAAATTTATCCTGTTTACCCTGTGGAATCCTTTTTTTTATTTTTAACCCGCTTGCCCTGTGTAATCTCTTTTATCTGTTATTACACATGGGTGAGATCTGCCTTTTTATTTCACTGGGTCAACATGGGTGAAATGCGCCTGCCCCATAAAATGCGAAGGATAAGCATATTTTATCGGGGAAGCCTATTTCATCAGTATCATTTTATTGATTGCCTTTGAATTTCCATCAATTCTTAATTGATAGAAATAAATTCCACTTCCAACAGAGTGATTATTTTCGTCAGTTCCATCCCAAAGTATGGAGTAGCCGACTCCGTTGGCTGTTGTGGCAAGAGACTCGTCACACTCCAAAGTTTTCACTTTCTGACCCTTCACATTATAAATTTCAATCCGCCACGGCGGACAAGTCTCTGCGTGCTCTGCGTTCTCAGCGGTGAAAAAGATTGTGGTTTCAGGGTTGAAAGGATTAGGGTAATTATACAACAAAATATTGTTTATTGATTGGACTTCATTTTCAGGTTCAATTTCTGAAACAACTGTATAGTTGATTGTCAGTTTTGGGTGAACTTCGCTATTTGAATGATCTGAAGAATTGAACTCAGCATAGCAAGTACCGGTGGTATTTATACAATGACCATAGATTCCATGATTAGATGTGCTGTCTGCATACCACAATTGAACAAAATCTGTAATATCTACTTCAAGCCATTGATTTGAAGCAGGCCAGTCAACTATGACAGGGGCATCCGGGAAATATGCGGGTTGAGTGTTATAGGTTACTCCGGTTTCATCCCAGTCTTCCAGGATAAGATAATATGCCATCTCACCGCTCAAAGAACCGTAAACAGTGTTGCAGTTTAATTCCATTATTGCACTGTTAATGGTGATATCTTCAGGCAGGGAAGAGATGTCCCATTCGATCAGCAGGCGGTTGTAATATGCTCCATCTCGCCCTTGTAAGAGATGAGTTATGGGTCCGTTTGGATTATTCGTATTTGGCTGGCTATCGCAAACATAAGTATCTTTGCCTTCTGCTCCGGGTTGCAGAACTATTGTTCCCAAAAATATTTCTACTGTATTAGAGGGTATTGATTCCCAGCCACCATCATAAACAGCAGTTACACAATACACTCCGTAGATAGGAGAAGCAACCAGAAAGAACGTTGAATATATCGAAAACAAAAAATATCCATCTCTATACATATTATAATGATCAAAACCCCGGGAAGTTAATGCTTGAGTGTAAATATTAGATTCCGTCTCAGCAACTGTTGGTTTTAATTTATGTAAAGTTCTTTCAAAATCTGTATCGACTTTTTGGGCTTTGGTCATTTCACTCATTGGACTTCCCATAATCCATAAATCCATTAAGAAATCACCTACATTTGATAAAGTGAAATCAGCATAGTTTTCTAAATCACCATAATAAGAAGCATTATCTGTATTTCCATCCCCGTCAAGACGTGGATATGCATTATCAGGAGTATTGCCGAGCGGTTCAAGAAACACACCCACTAAATCTGGAGCAGGTTCTGAACCCAGAGAAATATCTTCTTCCCATTGGTCATCACCTGTTGTTTGAAGGCTTTCAATAACAGCAAGTTCTATTAATGTATTCCAGTCAACAATATGAATCTTGTAATCCCAATTTCCAGATATTCCAAAAGAAGAGTGGCGGAAGTCAAGCATTTCCAGAGTAACATTATAATAACCTGAAACATCGAATACAACTCCATAACCAAAACCGAAATTCTGGATGTAAGCGTTTGCAGGGCTGTTGTCATGTTCGATAAGTTCATAATACTCGCCACTTGGACCGGGTGGCTCCCACGAGAAGAAGTTTCCGTTAAATTGAAAATTTAATGGAGGATATAGTATCACAATAACTTCTGCAATATTGGAAGGCTCAGATTCACCTTCATCATAGATAGCTGTTACATAATATATATGAGGACCATCATTTAGTCCGTTATCCTCATAAACAATTATACCAGGATCGAGGATTTGAGCTATTGGAAACCCATCTTTATAAACCATATAACCCAATAGAGTGCGATTGTCTCTGTTGTTTTCATTTTTTCTTTTACCGTGATGAGTGAAAGCAATTTCCGGTGTGCCATTGCTTTTCATTTGCCTGGTTTTTTGAACAACGGGTTTATTACTAAGAATTTCACTTATACCGTTCACCCATCCTTCAATACACCAGTTGTAATCAAGTCCAAAAGCAATACTAATTTCTTGCCAGAATCCATTGAAATACATCCAATCACCTTTTTCAGCTACTGCGGGTCCGGCATCTACACTGGAGGGATGATCACCGGTTGCAGAGATATCATAGCCAATCCAGTATTCATTTCCAGATACAAGAGCAATCGGTGTGGTTAAGGTATGATAAGTCCAGCCACCGATAATAACAGAACCTGTAATATCTGCTGAGTAAATTTCTGTTCCCGGATCTCCGAATGAACCGCCTTCCCAAACCTTGATCGCAACATAAGTGAAATCTGCTGTGCGAATGTGGATTTTAACTGTTATAAGTTCAGAACCATAATAATCTGCCAATTCATCAGCAGTAAACCGAGCAGCACAAGTCCAGTCTGCAAAAGCACCTGTTCCAATACCATTATTATCATAACCGGTGTGATATGCCAGTAATCCACCGGTTCCACCCGGTTGCTCCCACTCGAGCAGAACATCATTATAATCGAAAACAGTAGCAACAAGATTTTCCGGCGGAAGAAAGTTTTGTGAAAATAATGAAAATGTAAAAATAAAAAATACAAACGATAAAATACTTTTTTTCATCTGTCCTCCTATTTATTTTATTAAAACCATTTTCTTAGAAATTTTAGTTTTCCCATCAATTTCCAAATTATAGAAATAAATTCCTGAACTAACAGGATTGTTGTTTTCATCCCTACCATCCCAAATAATTGAAGATTGATTATTGCCTGCCCCGTAAGGAGCTTGGGACTGTTCGGGGAATATTGAATATTGTCTAATTTTTTGTCCTTTGATGTTATAAATTATCAACTCCGTGCTCTCCGTGAACTCCGTGGTTAAATTGAAATAGATTGTTGTGGATGGATTGAAAGGGTTGGGATAGTTTGAGAGCTGGAAATCTGTCTTTAGTAATTGAAGATTTTCTATTCCTGTGATTTCTACAAGAATGTCATTAGATCTTGCTGTTCCACCTCCACCAATTGAATTATATGGTGTGAGATAATAATACCAAACTCCGGGAACTATAGTATCGTCTGTTATTTCATTGCTCATACCGTAAATTATGAAGAGAGTACCATCATTTCTTTCAAGCTCATATCCCACAATCGGGTCGATAAAAGGACCTCCATGCAATCCCTGGGTTGGATTATCCCAGGTGAGTGTTATGGAGAGCTGATTTGGTGCTGTTTGTTCACCGTAAAAATTACTGACCGAATCAGGCACATCTGGTCCCGCCCACACACTATCCGAAGCCGAAGAACCTCCGAAATCGCTAAATGTTATTAGATCGTAATAGTACATTCCGGATGATGGAACTGAAGCATCAATATAAGTGCAAGGAGCTCCGAATGTTGCAGTAGTATTAGTAAAAATAAGATTTTCATCACGGTATAATCGCATTTCAAGAAATCCTGTAAGAGGATTACCAATTAAATTAACCGCTGGATTTATCCAGTTTATTGTAACTTCCAAAGCTCCGCCCGGGTCAGCGGTCAAAGTAAAATCCTGAGGAGGTTCAGGAGCATACGCATCTGGAATGTATCCAACCTCATATCCAAAAAGATAAGAAGGATTTCCTTTGGCAATTCCTCCCAATATCACAATATATTCATCAAGTTCATCTGTGCAGAATAATCCACCGGCATAAGTTCCGGGAAAATCTTCGCTAACATTATGAGTAAGTCCAGTTGGAGACATTGCGGGAAGATTGAATTGTTCCACGATACCATCACCACCTGTATAAATTCCCGAATAGATCCAGAGATTTGGTTCATCTATTGTATAGGAATCGTGAGCCAAGCCATTCATATTAATAGGAAAAACAAACTGGTTGAGAACAAATCCATTCCTGTCAATTAGGAAAAGATTGTCTGTAAACCAGTTAGTCACCCAAAATGCATCATGGTCAGGATCATAGGTAATAGCTCGAATAGGCAAAGGCGTATAGATCGCACTCACAATCGTTTGGGTTGAGAAATCCAATTCATAAATTGTGTTGGTTGTTCCGTCTCCTGCATAAAAATAAGTTCCATCATAGGTCAGGTCGTGCAATCCAAAGGGCAATCCAATGATCGAGAAGTTTTCAATCCAGTTTCCTGCAATATCGAACTTGGCTATCTCATTGGAAAGGGAATTAGAAACATAAAAGTATGTGCCATCTGTTTCTGCTCCTGCCGGACTTGATAATCCTGATGGTGAGGACACATCAAACTGGAAATGTATATCCCAGATTTCATCGGTTTGGGATAAAAGAGAATTAACGATCATAATAACGAATAAAACAATTACTAATTTTTTCATAAAGACCTCCTCATTTTTTTAAATTTATTTTTTCTATCTCAGAAGTAACATCTTATTTGTTTTGGAATATTTTCCTGCTTTTAATTTGTAGAAATATACTCCTGAACTTACAGGCTGGTTGTTATCATCTTTGCCGTTCCAAGATATGGAGTAGCCGACTCCGTCGGCTTTTGTGACGAGAGACTCGTCACACTCCAAAGTTTTTATTTTCTGACCTTTGATATTATAGATTACAATTTTGGTGTCTTTAGTGTTTTCGGTGTTTAATTCAAAAGAAAGAGTTGTTTCTGGATTGAAGGGGTTGGGGTAATTTGGGAATAATTTTGTCTCATTTACTTTTACGAGTTGTTCCTCAAAATTAACAAATTGAAATTCATAAGCTCCCATATCGATTCTATCACCAGAGATTCGAGGATTGCCATCTAAATCAAATTCAGGTATATACAAACCTGTTGTGTCAGGAATTCCAGCATCTATGCAAGGAGAATTCTCGAAAAGGTGAAAATTACTATTTAACGGTTCTATAAATAATGGATCCAATAAAATATTATTATCATATTCTCCGTCATAATCTTCAATTGATGCTGTACCGGTAAAACCAAAACCATTAAAACCATCTTCAATATCTGAATAATAAAAATTTGGATCAGAGCCACTACTATTAAGACATATCTGCTCACCGATTTCAGCTTCATTTCCATATATAATTGTATTAAAAATATTGGAATGATTGTTACTTGTGAAAAATAATCCACCACCGCGTGAATCGGCAATGTTATTTGAAATTGTATTATTAATTAAATCAGGATGGGAATTACTACTAAAAAGAGCACCGCCACTGTAACTTGCATGATTATTAACAATTAAATTATTTATTACGACTCCATTTGATTGACCATGAAAATGCAAACCTCCTCCACCTGAAGCAGCAATATTGCTTTTAATAGTATTATTTATCAACGAATAACCTGTGCTATACATGAATGATATTGCACCTCCACTATAAGAAGAATAATTATTAGAAATATTACAATCTATAATAGAAGGTGAAGAATAATAGAAATAAATACCACCACCCATTCCAGTAAAGGTAGAATTGCTATAAATATTGTTATTATTAATTAATGGAGATGAATATTTACAAGCAATTCCTCCTCCTGAATAAGCGTCATTATCGTAAATCTTATTATATTTTATTATTGGATTAGAATGGTCACAATAAATCCCTCCACCATAAGTATTGGAAAAATTTTCAGTTATTATACTGTTTAATATTTGAGGAGAACTGTAATAACAATAAATACCACCTCCATTAATAACTGCATTCCCATTTCTGATTGTAAAACCATTGATAACACAGGTTGTATCTTCAATGTTTTCAATAGATATTGTACTATCGTAATTACTTCCATCAATAATTGTTTCGGAAATAAATGTGCTGTCACCTGTTGTTAAAAACATACTTCCTAAAATGATGTTCTTTTCCAATATATTAATGTTCTCATAATATGTTCCCGGATGAACAAGAATTGTATCACCATTTATAGCTGCATTAATTCCTTCCTGAATTACAGTAAAATCTCCAGTTCCATCTTGATTAATTTCAATTACAATATTTGTATTAGTGTTTTCTAAATAAAAATTTATACCAGAAGTAATTTCATCCTGTATTACTTCGATATTGTTAATTGTCTGTGTACAATGTAAGCCTAATCTTGCTGTAACATCATAAAAACCGGGAAGTAAATTCAAAATGTAATAACCATCTGAAAATGGAATTACTGTAAAGGAATCTGTAGTAACAGTAACGTTATCCATGTTTCCAATCCCTGGTTCAAGAGTAATCAAACCGGAAAGGCTGCCATAACCACTCATATCAAAATAGAAATAACCAATGTCAGCAATTGTGCCATCCGGGTCATAAGGAGATGTTGGATCACCTGAATTTATGCAGGGTGATTGTAAAGTAAGTGAAAAATCATTATTAGTAGAATTTTCAAAAAGAGGATTTCTATTGAGATTTCCGTTTCCTGTAAAACCATTTTTTATGTTTGAATAAGATACAGTTACAACACCTCCAGAATAAATTTCTTGCCCAAAATATGTATCAGATGACCACAAAATACAGTTTTTTAACTCAGCAGTAGAATTGCTGCTAATATAAATATTGATCCCACCTGTAGAACTTGAATAATTAACAATTGTATTTCCAATCATAATTCCAGTACTATTTCTAAGAGCAATTCCATTACCATTCCAACCAATATTATTATAAAATAAATTCTTTGTAATCAGAATATTATTTGATTGGTTTAGACAAATACCTGCTCCATAGTCTACACCATTTCCGCTTTGGTTAAGATGATCATAAATTTTATTATTCTCTATTACAACACTTTCTGATTGATAAACATAGATTCCGCCTCCATAATATGCACCATCATTATTTCTGATAATATTGTTTAAAATTTTTGCTGATGAGTTTTGGATTCCTATTCCACAACCATGCATATACCAATAGCACCAATTATTTTCAATTATATTGTATTCAATAACAGGAGAACTGTTTTCTATTTTAATTCCGATTCCGAAAAGATCAGGCATATATATGTAACCTGTATTAGCATTTCTAATTGTAAAGCCTATTAGTTTTGCATCTGATGTTTCATTGTTAAGAAAAGAAACTAAATGGTAATTCGTATTATTTCCATCGATTATTGTCAGAGGGATATAGGTTGTATCTTGCAAAGTAAGAAATAATGAACCCACGATAATGTTTTTTCCATCATAGTTGATATTCTCAAAATATGTTCCGGGCTGAACCAAAACAGTATCACCATCAACTGTTGCGTTAATTCCCTGCTGTATTGTTGGAAAGTCGTCGGGAATGTTAATTATTAATGCTTTTGTAAGAGTTGGGATTAGAAGAAGGATAATAAATAATAACTTTTTCATAAAGACCTCCTTTTTTCATTTAGTTAAAATTCTAACAAATTGTGGCATTTTTTTTTCAAACTCTACAGAAATGATATTGATAATTTAATTTACTGCTGTCAAGATTTTTTTTGAAACTTGTTATGGAACTTATACGAGAAAATTAAGCCACCCCGATACAGTTTACCCCGTTGGATTTTTTTATCCAACTGGGGTCATTCTTTCTTACGGGGCAGGCAAAGGTCACGAAGGCACACGAAGAACAGAATATTAATCAGATCACAGCTTTGTTTAGAAACCTTGAGAAGGCTTAAAAGTTTCTTTTTATGCAAGATGTCATTCCCGCGAAAGCGGGAATCCAGAAGCTACTGGATAAGTTTCGTAAAGTTCATTTTGTAATAATATCTTTCTCAGCGAACTCTGCGGTAAACAGTATCCTTATACGATTTCGATGATGATTATTGGTTTTCTTAGTTTCTTTCCGTAGTCAAGAGTGTATTTTGTACCTTCGCATTTTCCATCATAAAAGGCAATTATTTTATCACAATTTTCCACGATCAGTTTGTCACGGATGTGTTTTGCATCTTTTTTATATTTGGAAAAATCGGGTGGGAATTCGAGAAAATCGATATGATTTTCTTGCGCATATTTTTTCGCAAGCGTATCTGTTCCGGGCGCACCACCACTGATTATTTGGGAAATGTTATTTATTTTATTTAAATTTGATTTTAATTTTTTGTAATCTGTAAATTCTTTTGATCCGATAAATGCGAGTTTCATAACCACCTTTAATTTAATCTTGCGAACGGTTGAGTGAAACTTGACACAAGTCTGAAAGATCTTGTGTTAAGTTGAATGTTAGACCAACTTAAGTCAAGAAAGGCTGAAGCCTGCTTAACTCAAGTTTTACACAGCGAGTTTCATGACCTTATATTTGTCTAATCACGATTTATTATCCAAATGATTAGTTTGTTCTTATTAAAATTTCTCGTACTCAATTCACTCATTTTTATCTCAACAACCGTTTCGTTAAAATATCGGTCATATTTCTGCGACCATCAAAAATACCGAAAATGATTATAGTATCTTCTGAAATCCGATAAATGATACGATATGGTTTGAAATTTATCTCCAAATAACTATAAACCGAAATCCTTTCTAATTCTGGTGGAATATGTCCTTTTTGGGGAAATTGTACTAATTCATTACATTGCTTTTGAATTCCATGATATATTTTCTTAGCAGTCTGTTGGGAATCATTTTCTTTTATGTAATAATAGAGAGAATGTAAATCTTGATAAGCTTTTCCGGAAAAGATTATTTTGTTAATCTTCGTCATGTTCGATCAATTTATCCATCTCTTCGAAAACTTCTTCCAGAGTTTTGTAATCACCCTGCTTAATAGACTCTTCTTCCATTGCCAATATTTTCAGCAGTGCCAGGCTTTCCTGCATCTCTTCATATTCTTTAATATCCTGGATCACGGCTTTAGCTTCACCGTTTTGAGTAATTATCATCGCTGAATGATTTTCTGAAATTTCACGTAGAATTTTAGCAGCATTAGCTTTAAGGTAACTGATCGGTTTTATTGCTTCGCTGTATTTCATTTTCACCTCCACGACCCAAATTCAGACTGAATATAAGTTTGGTCAAGCAATTTTTATTTGAGCAGCAGCATCTTCTTGGATGCTTTAGTTTGTCCATCCACTTTTAGCAGATAGAAATAAATTCCTGAACCAACAGGTTGGTTGGTTTGGTCCGTGCCATCCCAAACCACGCATCTCGTTCCCAAACTCCCGTTTGGGAACGCACAGAGTGTTTTAACTTTTTGTCCTTTGATGTTATAAATTACGATCTCTGCGTCCTCCGCCTGCCAAGCCGAAGCGTTGCAAAGGCTGGTGTTCTCTGTGGTTAAATTAAATGAGATCGTTGTTGAAGGATTAAAGGGATTCGGATAATTTTGTTTTAATTCAAATGAATTATCATATTCGACAACATCTTCGATAATATTTGTAAAAGGTGTCTCATATAAAGAATATCCAGCATAACCATTTGTAATAAATAAGATATTATGGTGTTTGCCATAACTTTTTACATATCCGGGAATGATAGTTTCGACATTGATATTTATGTTACACTCAAAAACATAAGTACCATAAGCAACCTCCTGTTCGAAACCATATATATAATATCCGTCATAAAAAAAATAAAAAAACATCCCGCTTCCCAACAAAAATTCATTATAAAGTTCCAATTGATTTGATGAATTAATTATGCAAGAGGCAATTCCCTTTTTAACACCTAGAAATATATTAGGAGTCTCAGGAAAGTTTAGCATAATTTCTTTAACTGAATAATCAAAACCATCACCCAGAATAAGTTCTGACATAAATTCGAAATTATTCAAATTTTCAATATTAAAAAGTTTCAGATATGTTGTATATGGATATTCATCAGAATTATCAGCCAGAAATAAGAAATTTTCATATACATTTAATTTATAACCATCTACCGCTTCAAAAGCTATTTCAGAAGGTGCCGCAGGTTCAAATAAATCATAAATATGAATTCCATTATTATATTCAATCAGGAAGAGATATTCGCCTTCAATGCAAAAATCTGTAATTGGGTTATTGATGTTAATCTCACCAACCTCTTGGGGAATGCACGGTTCACTTACGTCCACAATATGAATTAAAGAATCATAATCTGAAAGACAATAAAGATAAGAACCATATAATTCCATCAAGTCAATATATGTTAATCCAATTTGTCCCAAAATGACATGTTCTTCGATATTTGAAATATCAAGAATGTGTAATCCATTATTATATGTGTCCGCAAATGCAATATTATCCTGAATTTTGATAGCTCCAACAGCACGAGTATTATTATAATGAAATAACTCATCTATATTTGTAAAATCGGAGATATCTATTATTTTGAAACCTTCTGCTTTTGCGGAAAGTAAAACAAGATTTGAGTCGATAAAAATATCTGAAATTGCGGCATTCCAATCAAAACTTCCCAGTATCTCAGGATTTAAAATATCTGAAATATCTATCATAATAAGAGCTTCATTTTCAGTTGAAACATACATTACAGCATTATCTATATTAAGCGATAATACTTCGTCAGATATTCCAAAAGATGTAATGAAGTTTATTTCTTCAGGTAAAGAAATATCATAAACCTTAATAGTGTCATTTATTGCTAAAAAAAGCATATCATTATATGAATCAATATATTCAGGCCAGGGTGTAAAATATTCACCTAAATATAAATCAGCGATGATTTCTGGATTTTCAGGATTAGAAATATCATATCCAAGAATATATTGAGGTCCACTATAACCTATTTGCACAAATCCATATAAAACATTATTGTTTAAACAGTAGATAGCATTGTTAAATGGAAAATTAGTACTCGATAATAATTCAGGATTTTCCGGATCGATCAAATCGAAAATTAATACATTCTGACCGAATATAGCTATTAAAAGTGAGTGTACAAAAAATGTCTTATTAAAATAAATATTATTAATATCAATTTGACTAATTAATTCCGGTTGGCTTTGGTTTTCAATTGAATATATTAGAAGTCCCTCACTGGTTCCTAAAAACATTAAATCATTATTTATATTAATATCATTGCACATCTGTTTACCAATGTGGATTTCATTAATAATCGAGATATTATTAGGATTGGAAATATCTAAAATGTGAATATTGCCACCGGAATTGAAATATGCATAATCTCCTCGATTTTCACCACTGTAACATATCCCTTGGAATTGCGAAATAAAATTGAAATACTGAGGATATAATAAGCTGAAAACAATTGTTAATATTATTAAAAATAAAATCTTTTTCATAAAAATCTCCAATCATTAAACCTTGCGAACGGTTGAGCGAAACTTGACACAAGTCTGAAAGATCTTGTGTTAAGTTGAATGTTAGACCAACTTAAATCAAGACAGGCTGAAGCCTGCTTAACTCAAGTTTTATTTCATCAGCAACATCTTTTTCGATGCTTTAGTTTGTCCATCCACTTTAAGTTGGTAAAAGTAAATCCCGGAACCAATAGGTTTGCTGGTTTGGTCTGTTCCATCCCAAACCACACTCCTCGTTCCTAAACTCCAGTTTGGGAACGGAGAAAGAGTTTTAACTTTTTGTCCCTTGATGTTATAAATTACGATCATCCAAGGCTGACAAGTCTCTGCGTCCTTTGCGTTCTCTACGGTGAATTTTATTGTAGTTGTAGGATTGAATGGATTAGGAAAGTTTGATAAATATACATTTTCTATCTGGGTTATACTGTCTTCTTCGATATTTGTAACCGGAGCTAACGTACACTTATAAAAAGTAAGTTCACCTTCCAACCAAATAGGCCAGACATTTCCACAGGCAATCCAGTACTCATTATTTAAAACCGTGATACCACAGGGCCAATAACCATCCGGATAATCACAATGCGCTATTCCTTCAATCTCTCCATTATCTGCATTAAGAATGAATATCAACTCATTTAAATAGGATTGTACATATAATTTCCCATCATAATATTCAAGAAATTGTAAATTCAGATCAGAAGTATAAATAGAGTCAATCAGGGTATTGGAATCAGGATCTAATTTGAAAATCTGATTCAAGCAGCTATAATAGAAATATTCGTCATCATTTGCCAGACCCATGATGGGAGGTGAAGGAGGATAATATGGATAGTTTGGACAAATAAGAGTATCAAGAACAGCCCCTGTTTCCGGAGAAACTTTTAGAATAGCCTGTAAGTGCTCATTATAGGCAGGATTAACATAACCGATAAGCCAGAGATAATCCTCGAAATAGGTAAGATCCCTCACAGTAAAATTCTCAATTTGTGCAAGAGTATTTACTATCTGCTGTATTTGAGGATCATAACAGTAGGTCTCTGAATTCTTAAACCAGAGATATTCATCATCATTGCACAAACCTGTACTACTTCTAAATTCCGGGAAAAGGTGTTCTTCCTGAATGATAAATTCAAATTCGTCATAAATATCTCCATAAATTGTTACTTCATCAAATATATTGGGGACATCCAGAGAAAATAATGAAAATCCAAGAGTTATATCGCCATAGAAATAACTTATCATATAATCCGGTTCGAGCTCATCACAATGCCATATCTTGAAATCGGAACTTCCATCCTGGAATCTTAGTTTAAGATAATACCATTCACCCGGCTGTACGCTGAAACTATAGTATTCCATATAAAGACAATTCGCTGCGAAATCAGTAATATAAAGACCCGGACCTACATGAAAGCCATAATAGAATGTTAACCATGGAGCGATTTCTATTCCGGTAGAATAATTTGCAGGACAGGATGGAGCTTTCCATTTTAGTTGAATTGTATATTGGTATGGACAATTAAAATTCTGGAGAATCGCTTTCGAATCCTCTTCAATCAGGAGACAATTGTTCCCATTATCGTCAATGACCAATATTGTGCCAGTGCTGTCAGGATACCAGTTCGTGGGAGGCTGCCCAACAATATCATCTTCAAAGTCGTCGAAAAATAAAATCTCTTCAGATAAAAGTAATGAGTAGATAAATAAAATTAAGAGCGAGAAAATTATTAGTTTCTTCATCTTTCCTCCAATGAAACTAAACCTTGCGAGCGGTTACCTACAGAGGAATTCATCTTGTTAAACCTTTGCAACGGTTGTCTTATGATTCCCGTCCGTTCTGAAGATTTCGAATAGGTCTCGGTGAGCAGATGGAAGCTTAACCGTTCGGAAGGTCTCTGACCGTTCCGAAGGTTTACAACAATTCGTTTCTTTCTTCGTCTTTCAGTTTATTTACAATTTTCTTTACATGTTCAGAATCTACTTTTCTAGAAATCAATAACGCATCTTTAGTGTCAACAATTATTAAATTATCCACTCCGATAAGTGCTACCATTTTATCTGAATAAACATAATTATTTGTACTTTCGATAATTTCATTTTCGCAATTCAGAACATTTTTGTTCTCATCTTTTTGGGAAACATCATAAAGAGCTTTCCAACTGCCCACATCGCTCCAACCGTAATCAACAGGAATTACAACTCGCTTTTTCGCCTTTTCCATAATCCCAATATCGATTGGTAATTTTGGCATCTTTTCATATTCTTCGGAAATATCTGCACAGGTTCCT
>SDBT01002957.1_pt1 | contig 29599 bp, 24 predicted proteins | sample 2277101 | NCBI WGS metagenome assembly SDBT01 (sample SAMN10404973, study PRJNA504765) | marine sediment metagenome | isolation source: marine sediment core GS10_PC15, 103 cmbsf | place: Arctic Ocean: Southern Knipovich Ridge | collected 2010
GGACGAAGAGAAGGACGAAGAGAAGGACGAAGAGAAGGACGAAGAGAAGGACGAAGAGAAGGACGAAGAGAAGGACGAAGAGAAGGACGAAGAGAAGGACGAAGAGAAGGACGAAGAGAAGGAGGTCGCCGGGGTGAGTGATGAGAAGGTATTCGCCGCCACAGAGGGAGTAAGGGGGTCCGAAGAAGCCCCGGCAATAGAGGAAAGCATCGCGCCGCCTCTCGTCGAGAACAGCAGGACTATAATAAGACAGCAGGAAAGGGCATATCTCACGTCACTCATCTCCGACGGGTGGAAGGATGTGGAAGCTAGAAAGCTTATCATAGCCCAGGAACGTGTCGATGTAACTGTAGACTCTTTGATTTCTCTGAGGAAGACTGGGGCTGCCACAATCCAGGGTATCCCCACAGACCCAGCGGCCTCACGCATTGCATCTATCCCGAAGCTCTACAGAACGCCAGAAGAAGAGATGATTGTATCTGAAGCCATCAAGCCGCCCGAGGGGTGTGTTCTGTTTGAGATCGAGGATATAGGAGTCTTTGTGTGTCCTGAAGACGTGCGCCCTTCCCTCGTTGGTACTGGCATGGTTTCTGACGTGCATATAGGAGAGTGTGTGCTCCAACTGTGTCCGACTGAGACGGAAAGGCTTTTTACCATCCTTGGTGACAACAAGAGCCACCCCGAGGGCCTTCCGGAGCGACTGAGTTACCAGATCGAAAGGATAGAGGAGAATGTGAAAAAGCTAGGTGAGCTGGAGTAGAGAACTATATATTGCATATATAGCCATCATTGTGACACTAAGGGCGTCGGCTCATCGCCCACTTCTTCCTTTCTCCGCGGATCTGCGTAAAAGGTCTTGCTCTATGACTTGCGAGGCGTGTTCTGCCCAACACCAAGGATCTGATTGCCTGTAAGTCACAAAACACATGCACACTATAAAATGCTGAGCCAGATCAACAAGGTGAATTTCATTACTACTATCTTATGCTGCGTCTTCATTCTGCAGATAATCACGACGGCATCCACTTTGTATGTCGTGAACGTCGTGTACCAAAACAGGGAGCTTGTAAACAAGACGATCACGTCTGTGCTCATTGTAACTGAGGGCCTTTCCTGGACGGTGGAGAACATACGCAACTTCCTGGAGGGCAACGTCATGAGCGTGGTATGTGCTTCGGACAAGATTCGGCAATACATCGGCCCCTTGTGCCCGAATCTTCTAACAAAACGGGACGGTGGTGTCGAACGTGAGGGACTATCGGGGGGTGTTGAGAAGGAACTTGTCTGGAGACTCGAAGAAATGCTAGACGGCATTTCGACCGAGGAGGCGGACCTTCTGTTGTTTCTTAGCCGTTATGCAAAGAAGGGCGCGACTCATGAGCAGAGGCGTCTATAATTAAAAGCAGCGCTCTGGGAGCAACCAGCTCATCTATGTAGCACATAGATATGAACTACGTCATCATTCCCTTGGATGGGCGAACAACGACTCCATGCTTCTGTGGGGCATCCGTACAATGAAAGAATGCCATCTTTGGCATCTTCGATCTCCATACTCGATTTTGAGCGCTCGATTAAAGCAATAAAGCTTTAGTGGTTTCAAGTGGAACACAGCAAAGAAAATAGGAGCAACGGATATCAAAAACAAACTGATCATGTGTCCCAGTAAAAAAAAGCAGCATGGATTCGTGTGACGAAGAACATTTTCAGTGCATTACGCAAGAGCTGGGACTCGCAGACATACTCAGGCTCTCCCACACAACAAAGAGAGCTAGAGCTCTTGTTCACAAGGATAGGTTTTGGGAGGCATGGATTTCTATCCACATGGAGCTGAAACATGATGATACGGTAATGGACGCTCTGGTGAAGAAGGAGAAATGGCTGAACTATCGGAAGCTGAGGGCAGTCCCACGTGGCAGGAAGGTCTATGGCATCTCAAGCAGAGAAGATAAAGATCTCCTTCTCGTTCGCAGGAGAGAAGGAGACGTCCTCTTCTCGCCTCTGCAGGTTATTCAAGGCTCAATCGGGGCAACACTGAGCCTGGCAGATGGCATGATGACTGTGGGTGCGATGGACTACAACAACGACGAAACGGGATCGGAAAGAGAGTACTCGGTGCACTCGATATCTCCGCCCGCAATAATACGAGAAACTGAAAATGGCTTAGTGGCTGGGTTGTATGAAGACGGCAACAATATCTTTCTCGCCCCCTACGGCACCGAGGGCGGCTCTTACGACTTTGAGAACGAGATGTATGGTTGGGACGAAGCGAGAAGGACGAAATTGCTAGATTCTTCCAGTGTCGTCACATTTAAGGACATAGGAAGAAGAGGTGGGCCCCGGGAGAATCACCTGCGTGTCTCTCTTCTCCCAGATGGAACTCTACTCTTCAAGGACGGCACTACATACGTGGACCCTTCTGGCAGACCCATACTTGCGGTAAAGCTTTTCATAGTCCCCTTCTTTGGTGAAGAAGGGCAGAGCGGCGGATTTGAAGTCCTCATAGCCCTTGTCATGGACGGCGGCATTATTCAGATCTATAGGATCGCTGAGTCAGAGGATGCTAGCGGAAGGCACACAGAGCTTTTCGGTCGCCTTCCGGAGCTGCAGCTCAACTCAGCAATAGTGTCGATAGAGACACGCTTCCCACCGATAGACATTATGCCACGAGGTGGAGCCTGGGGTACGCCGGAGAGGCTCTACGGGAGCGAGGTAGAGGGTGAGTCTCTCCTTGTTGTTGTCACTTCCTCCCCTGTTGATAATCTCTTCGTGCTGGCTTTTAACGGCCTCTTGGGGTCGGGTGTAGCGTTTAGTGTTGCCAATCAAGGGTTAGTAGCAAGACATGCACAGGAGGTAGAGGGAAAGGGTATATACTACAGCGTAGCTACGGAGTACACCGCGGAAAAGGGGAACCTTTTCCTTCTTCCTAGCGACGGTTCACCCACCAGAAGCGTGGAACTTCCAAGAGGTGATTACGTACTCTATGTGGGAAATGGTGCCGTTCTTACCACCGAGATCTGAGGGAAGTATTGTTTGGAGACTCGACGAGACGTTAGGCAGTTTTCTACTTAAGAGGTAGACTATATCCCTTATTAACTGTTGTGCGGCTAGAGAAGAGAGCATGAAGGGTTCAAATGGTCAGAAGCGTCTTTTCTGGTGATAATGGAAAGCCTTGACTCATGCTGTCTTTGGCTCGCTTGGCACAAAAATGAATGCAGAAAGAAGGGATGTCGAAATTACGCATCTTACACAGTTATGAATTCGTACAACACAGATAATGTTGAGTCCAACACACAAGAGCTACACGAACAGGACGCAGTAGGACTCGCGGACATACTTAGACTCACTCTATCCCCCAAGGACGCTGGGACATTCGTCGCCGACGAATCATTTTGGGAGTCGTGGGTATCCCACATGGAGCTTAAGCACAATAAGGAAGTTATGGACGCCCTGGAGGGGAGAGGAAAGTGGCTGAACTACCAAAAGCTGAGGGCGCAACCACGTGGAAGGAAGATATACGGTATCTCAACCAGTGAAGCCGGAGATGTCTTTCTTGCACGCGAGAGTGAGGACGATACACTGTTTTCGCCTCTTCAGATACCCGCGAAGGGGACAGATGCCGTTGTACTATGTCTGCCTGCGAGATCCATTGATGTTCAGATGAATGCTGGGTCCTGGGATCACTACGACTACCTCGAGCTCTTTCTGGACCAAAAGAAGTATGACAACCTTGGGGACTTCATAAAGTCCACAGATCCCCCAAAGGTCAGGATTTTCGATACCGTGAAGCCAGCAATGATAAGGACGGCCACCCATTCTCTGGTTGCCGCGCTGTATGAGAATGGTGACAACGATTTTCTCGTTCCCAGAGGCGAGTCTTACGAACTCCGGGACGAATGGAGTTCAGACGAAGCCAACTTGCACAATATGATAGATTATTCCAGCATTGCCGTTCCACGGGACTGGGATAGAAGTGTCGATGCCCATGGAGCTTGTTTTGATGTCTCTCTTCTCCCAGATGGTACTCTGGTGTTCAAGGATGGCTCGACATACGCAGATCCATCTGGAAGAGCCATACTCACTGCAAAGCTTTTCAGGGTGCCTTTCTTCGTCGATGATGGGGACAGTGACGGTTTCAAGACTCTCATAGCCCTTGTCATGGACGGCGGGGTCATTCAGATATACACCGTCGTTCAGTCAGTGCATACCAGCGGAAGATTGAGGCGCACAAAGCTGGCCGATGGCCTTCCAGAGCTGAAGCTTGACTCAGCAATAGTATCGATCGAGACACGCTTCCCACCAATAGACCCTGTGCCAAGAGGCGGGCGTTGGCAGCAGCCAGAGAATCTCTACGGGTCTGAGGTGCAGGGCGAGTCTCTTCTTGTTGTTGTTACAGCCTCCCCGGTAGACAACCTCTTCGTCCTGGCGTTTGACGGATATACTGACCTCGGGATAGTGTTTAGTGTGACAAAGCAAGGGGTGGCAGCAAGGCACGCACAAGAGGTAGAGGGGAAGGGTATATACTACAGCGTAGCTACGGAGTACTCTACAGACGACGGAAATCTCTTCATCATGCCCGTGGATGGCTCTTGTCACAGAAGAGTTGAGCTCCCGGAGGACGAACGTGTTCTCTATGTGGGAAATGGTTCAGTCCTCACCACGAAGATTTGAGGCCGTCGGCACCGCACAGACCTCAGGGTTCCACACAATACAATCGTACCACAATGGTACGACAACTGGCATGAGAAAAGGCATGATAAGGCAAAAACGATCTAAAAGAAAGAGATAGGCAGGAATTATGTCAACACAAGCTTACGAAGATATCGGAATCAACCAACTGCGCTCTCTCTGCAGCAAGAGGGGCCTTAGTCTTTGCACGGGGAAGGGGATTGGCAAGAAAGTGTTGATCAAGAAACTTAAAGAGGCGGATGGTACCACCAAGAAGTCTGCTGGTGTATCTAAGGCCCTTGCGGCAAGAGAAGCCAAGAAGGTTGTTAGTGTCACTGAGAAGCAGCCAGACCCCCAAGCGCTTTACAAGAAGAGGGAAGGCGTAGTGGCGTTCTTTGATGTGGCTTCTGTGCCGAAGAGGACTGATCTCCGGTATCTTTCGAACTTTGCACCTAGTGTCTTTCTCTTTGACGGAAGGAAGTATCTGTCGACCGAACACGCCTTCATGTATCAGAAGGCAGTGTTGTTCAACGACAAAGATATCATGAAGGCGATGGAGGAGCATGCAGAAACTATAGACCCAACCGAGTCCATTGCTGCTATGGAAACGGGAAAAGAAGGCGTTCCCGTTCTCAAAGTGTGGAAGAAGGCGATGATGAGGTTCAAAAGCCTAGGGCGTAAGGTTCAGGGGTATGACGACACTGTGTGGCAATCGAAGCGGTACGGTGTGATGAAACAAGTCAACAGTGAGAAATACAAGCAGAACAAGGCGCTCATGGAGCTGCTCCTCAGTACGGACAACTCCATACTTGCTGAGTCGGCACCGAGAGACCCTGTGTGGGGCACAGGCAAAGGAGAACTAGCCACACTGAAGGGACCGGAGTTCTGGCGCGAGGGAGCCCTGAACCTCCAAGGTATGCTCCTTATGGAATTGAGAGACGCTTTTCATCCGAATTAGCGGTTAGTGGCTCATTGAGCCCTCACAGCAGCTGGTGTGGTAGATGAAGGACCTATTTCTCTCTATGTTCAACATAGAGTGCGTTCCCCTTTGGGCACGTGTCTTTAGGCAGTACTTGACATTGCAGTAGCACAACAAGACGATTTAGAAAATAAGTATGACCTCCTATAATTGATGCAGTAGCTGAAAGCAGTTGCGCGTCTTTCTGAGACACAAAGATGGACAACTTGGTGATAGATCACTTTTTGGACTTTCCACTCGTCCCAAGAGAGATGTGGCTTGATCATATCATTCCAGAGCTTGGGAGAGCAGATGATTCTCTGTTCTGTCTTAGTCGGTCTTGTAGAGCACTCCACTCTGTTATGGCGCCTGACGTACGACTAGCCACAAGGAACGCTGCGGCTTCTGGTTCACTCAATGTCTTAATGTCGCTAATAGAGCATGGCTGTCCTTATGATAGAACAGCCTGTGAGAGAGCTGCCGAAGGTGGGCATCTAAATGTCCTCGAGTGGCTCACAGAAAAAGATTGTCCCTGTGATGTGGATGTGTTTGCAGCAGCAGCGCTCTATGGACATATGGATTGTATGAAGCTGTTGGGTGGGATCGATTGTCCTTGGGACGAGACCGTATGCGCCAACGCAGCTGAGGGCGGGAATCTTCTGGCACTAAAGTGGCTGAGGGAGGAGCAAGCGATAAGAGGACCCTGCCCTTGGGGCGAAGAAACTTGTGCAAGTGCGGCAGAGTACGGGCACTTTCACGTCCTCGAATGGGCAAGAGAAGGAAATGGCGAAGTTCACACACCCTGTCCCTGGAATGCCCGAACTTTCGAGTTCGCAGCTGAGATGGGTGACGTTATGGTCATGGAATGGCTGAAAGAGAGAAATTGCCCTTTAAGCGACCCAGTGGGTGCAAGCGCTGCGATGGCTGGTCAGAAGACAGCACTTGTGTGGTTGAAGGATAATGGGCTCGCTTGGTCTATTGAGTCCTTCTCTAATGCAGCCTATGGCGGTCATCTTGAGACTCTTAAGTGGCTATTGGCAAATGGTTGTACCTTTGATGAATACACTTGCGCTTCTGCAGCTGAAGGTGGCCATCTTGATATCCTGAAATGGCTGGTGGCGGAAGGTTGCCCTTGGAACGAGACCACTTGTGCTCTTTCAGCCCACAGGGGCCATCTGGCTATCCTGAAGTGGGCAAGAAAGAAAGGCTGCCCTTGGAACGAAACCACTTGTTCGCACGCAGCTTTGAGCGGAGACCTGGAGGTTCTACAGTGGGCAAGAATGAAAGGTTGCCCTTGGAACGAAACCACTTGTTCTTATGCGGCCCTGCGTGGTCATCTACATATCCTAAAATGGGCAGTGACTATAAGCCCCGAAAAATGCTCTTGGGATGAGATCACCTGTCTCAACGCGATTAAAAGCGGCCATACCGAGCTACTAATATGGGCAATAGAAAATGGGTGCCCAGAAGCAGCTGAGTAGCGAAACAATCTATAAGATAGATTACACCGCTTCGGGTACCCGAAAGAACCTCACTGCCCGTTGCTCTCCCCAAAAAACGATCCATCGAAGCCACTATGTCGAAACAACTCAACATCACAACAATGGAGAATGATTATGCTGTTGCTTCCGGTCCCTTCATCGAACCTATCTGTTCCATCTGTATCGTCGACCCATCTAATGTCCTCTTCTCTTGCAGACACGCCTGCGTCTGCGTAACCTGTCTCTCCTATATGCAGCGACAGAGCGTTACTCGTTGCCCCATATGTCGCGAGGAGAGTGCCGAAAACGCTTGTCTCCTTGACCAGGACGCTGACATCAACCAGGTGGCTCGCAAGTTCGATCGGAGGAACGTAAGTGCTGCACTCTACCTCTTCATCTCCAATCTGGTCGAAAGAAGCCACCAGGGGCGATTCAGTCCCGAGGCGATGTGGAACACGGTACAGGAGTACTACCACGTCACGCCCGGTGTCATTACGAACGAACAGGCTGAGAATCTTCTACTGCGGGCTCGAGAGAAGGGTCTAAATGCGCACTCGGAATTCTATGGTATAGAGAAGCTATTTGTTCTTCTGTCGGAGCGGCCGTGGAATCTGACCAGACCGTTCAATGTGGGTGTCTGCTATTACGGTAACGCAAGGGAAGTGCCTTCGCTGCGCAAAATGGCGGCGATCTATGACTACAACCATGAAACATTGCAGAAGTGCACATTCGCCACTGTTCTTGGGCGGTGAACCACCGATTAACTCTGAATTATATTCAGATCACAAAGACAAGAACATGTGTCCTTCCCCTGAGACTTAGCGCTGTCTACTAAAGCGATGTGCCACCAGGAAGAAATCGGTAATTGGCTTCTGAGCTGAAGGAAAAGTCTTTGAAAGACAAGTCTCAAGATAGTAAGCCATGATATTAGGCACAAGAAGACAGGGCCTTGAGGAGACAGGGTACTCCGCAGGTTGTGCGCCCTTTGGTGTGTGCCTGGGTCCCTCAGACGAGGCAGAGTACCATGGGATATACCCTCTCTTTCCAAAAGACGTATGGGTTGAACACATCGCTTTGGCGCTGCAGGACAGAGGAGACGCGTTATTCTGCCTGAGAAAGACGTGCAAAGGGCTACGTTCTCTATTTAGTCCAAGAAAAGAGAATATAATGAAAGATATTGCACTTTCTGGCAGTCTTGGTCTTATGAAGTGGGCAAGGAAGAACGGATGTCCCTGGCACAAAGAGACTTGTGAGTCTGCGGCTGAGGGCGGCCATCTGAGCACACTGAAGTGGCTGTGGGTGAACGGATGTCCCTGGGATAAGTGGACCTGCGCCTATGCTGCAGGAGGTGGTCATTTAAAGACTCTGAAGTGGGCAAGGAAGAAGGAATGTCCCTGGGACAAGTGGACCTGTGCTCTTGCAGCCGGAGGCGGGCATTTGGGTATCCTGAAATGGGCAAGAGATGAAGAATGTCCCTGGTCCGGGAAGACTTGCGCTCTTGCAGCTGGCGGTGGTCATTTGGATACTTTGAAGTGGGCAAAACGCCATGGTTGTAACTCTGATAAAAGGGTATGCTCTTTTGCAGCTCGAGAGGGCGAATTGGAAGTTCTAGTATGGGCGAGAGAAGGGTGTGAGCCCAGTCACGCCCCCCTCCCTTGGGGTGAGGAGACCTTTGAATATGCAGCACTGGGCGGTCATCTGGAGATCCTGAAATGGCTGAGAGAGAAGGGCTGTCCCTGGTCGGAAATGACTTGTGGGTATGCGGCAATGGGCGGCCATCTGAGGATCTTGAAATGGCTAAGAGAGGAGGGTTGTCCCTGGTCAGGGAAGACTTGTGCATATGCAGCGATGGGTGGGTACTTGGAACTCCTCAAGTGGGTAAGGGAGAACGGATGTCACTGGGACGAGTACTCTTGCGCGCTTGCTGCCCAAGGAGGTCACCTGAAGACTCTCAAATGGTTGAGAAAGGGAAGCGAGACATCCTGTCCGTGGCTAGCACGTACCTGTGCGTATGCAGCTGCTGGTGGACACCTGAAGACTCTAAAGTGGGCAAGAAAGAACGGCTGTCCCTGGGACGAGTACACTTCTGCTTGCGCATCGCAACAGCCAGAAACTCTTGCATGGCTGAAAGAGAACGGCTGCCCTTTTTCAGACAAGACCCGGGACGACTCAGGTGCTGACGTGGCGAAAGTTTTCGTGGTTATTATAGTCGCATTGGTTCTAGCGGCAATCTACGTGCAGATAAAGCGTCTATGGAACTTACTTACCAGCTATTTCTTCCGTAGATAGAGGCAGGGTAATGATCAAGCTAGCGAAACAAAGTAAGTGTTCTGTGTGTGACATAGAAGCTTCATTCAAGCTTAAGAGATGATATTGGTTGCTTAAAAGACCCATTGCCATCTGTTTTATGTTATGCACCTTTTTGGAACGGAATATCAGCGTTATGCACCTTCCGGCGCGTATTTGCGCTCCATATACTCGTGTCTTGTCCTTTCTAAGGGTCCAGAGTCAGACTACTTTTTTGTGAAGCATGCTACCTTCCGGTCATCTTGGTAGCACTGTTTCGAAAATTTGTTCATGTGGAGTATTCGGTGGGTCAGAGCCAGCACTGAATGTATTGCTTCTTGCTTCAGAGGAGAATTGTTAATGGGTGTTCGCCACATGTCTTGTCGCTCATCTGGAGCATTCTTCAGGAGTGGGCACGTGCTACTGCGCATGTCCGCAAAAGCTATACCTGGGAGTGTCTTGATTCGAAATCAAGCATGATCAGAGTCCAGAACATTTCGTTGGTGATAAGGGGAATAGTATCACAACCCCACAGACTCGGCCATAAGGCGCTCACTGATACGGAAGCAGCTACCATTCTCCTTGGTGATGACATACTCGCCATACAGGAGTTTTGCAACAACAACGTGGCCCTGTGCTCGTCGCAGGCTCTGTGGAGTGCGCTCTTCGAAGACAGGTTCCCCGATGTCCACTCCCTCTTCCGTGAGGTCGCCGACGGACTATTTAGCGCAGGACACAATGGAGTAACCCCCTATCCCTTCCTGGATCGAGGATCATACAATCCCCTCTTCTGGAGAGACAGCTACACCGATTTGTTCAATATGCCAAAGGACCTCCAATCCGTAGTGGCGAAGCTCATAAACCAAGAAGCCCTCGACGAGGATGAACTGGCGTGTATGAAGATACTGCACAGAGACTTCTGGACGATAGGTGTTGTCCTTGCCAACATAGACGAATCCAGCAGGGTTACAGTCCAGTCTATACTTCTGTATGGATTGAACCTCCTCTCCTATGTCCTCTTTCCCGAGGATGCAATATCACAAGATGACGTGACTAGCATGCTCCATAGCGACTTGCTCGGACAGGAGGCAATGCTTTACTTGATAGAGAGCAAGCTCTACCTCGATACTGACACGCTATTTGGGTCGGCCGCCCGACTTGGCATTGCAAATGTCGTCACACTTCTCATTCAGGGCGGAGCCAACCCAGGATACCTGATGACCCTATATATAAACTTGGCTTCCCGTAACGGACACGTGGATGTCGTAACTGTTCTTTTGAAAGACGGCAGGGCTGATCCGTCAGATCGGTCACTCTTCTTGGCGTCTGAGAACGGGCATGCCGGTGTCGTTGATATTCTGCTCCAGGATGGCAGAGCTAATCCGAGACAATGCTACAGCTCACCGTTAACTACCTCCATCAAAGGAGGGCATACGGAAGTCGTGTCCCTCCTGCTTGATGATGGCAGGGCTGACCCAAGTCCCGGGCTTATTACGATGGCGATCGAGTACGGCCATGCAGGTATACTGAAACTCCTCTTGAAGGATACTAGGATCCTCTTGGATGGTCCAGGGGTTCGAGAGGAGATATCTCATTCAATAACATCATCCACTTTTCGGGACCCTGACGTTGTGGAGGTTCTCTTGAAGCATGAGGGGTTTTTGCCCACTGACCTTTGTGATGCTTCTCTCATCGCAGCATCAAGTAACGGTCACGTAGGTGCCGTCAGGTTCCTTCTGGAGGACGGAAGAGCGAATCCTACTGCAAGAGATAACAGTCCGATCATCTTGGCCGCTAATAACGGCCACGATGATGTCTTGGATCTTCTCCTGAAGGACCCAAGATTCGACCCGACAAAGCTAGGTGATGGGCTAATCACATCACCCACCAACGATGGACACGTGGGGACAATCAAGCTTCTGTTGAAGGATGGAAGGGTGCCTTTGAAGCCCTGGTGCAATAGAGTCTTTTCCTCAGCTCTCAAGTTTGGCAATCCAGAGATAATCGAGCTTCTGTTCGGTATCAGAGGGTTGGAAGACGACAAGTCGTATAGGCTACTTAGCCGACCTGTTCTAAGAAGGATAGCCAGAAGAAAGGGTCTTCGCATCCATGCAGCGCTTGGGAAGGAGGAGATGGTTCGTCTGCTCACCGAGAGGACTGGCCGAGACGAGCGCGACAACAGAAGAACAGAAGGTGACGAGCAATGTCCGAGGTCCAAACGCTTGGTGTTGAGTTAGCTAGTCTCGTGAAGTGAAATAGTCAGTTCAACTGACTTGGTTGCGATATCTTCTCTGGAATGCAGAGGTTGTCCTCTCTTCTTTCACCTTGAAATCCTGACTCTCCAACTCCGACACCTCATAACAATGTCAGTGCGCACATAGATAAAGCAGCTATAGTCACTTGCTCTTCGAACAAGATCTGGCTAAGTCATCCATGTGGTCAGAGAAGCTCCTCGTGGAACTTTACTCGACTGCTCCGCATAGTAAAATGAGACCAACCCAGACCATAAACTTCCTCAAGGGCGCAGGACACCTTAGCCGGCCTGTACTCTCCAGTAACGAGGTTAAACTCCTTGGTGATCTCGTAGGTGTGTCTCACCGCGATGACTATGATCCAGACAACAGAGGGGCGTTCGGACGCGTACAGATCATGCAAGCCTCGAAAGGTGCTGTGAAATCTTTGTCACTCCTCTCTCGGCGCGTTGCAGTCAAGATACAGCGACTGGACCGGTATGAGGACGATGTCATGATGGACATCCTCACCTTCACAGTAAGGAAGAGGATACTCGCGAAGCCGATGCTCTCCTCGAAGATGTGGATGCACGAGATGTTTATAGGTTCCTTGCTCGCCGGAATCAAGGAGACTGACATCTTCGTAGCGCCTCTCCTCTACTTCGAAGACGGTTCATTCGACGAAATGTCCGGGAGCTACGTAAAGACAGCAAACATGATCATGCCAGCGTATGAGCCCCTGGGTGGTTCGAAGGGAGCCTTCAAGCGAGTCATCAAACATGCGAAGGATCTCTACTCGCTCGTGTTACAAATTCTTACAGGTCTCTGGGTAGCTCAGAGAGAAGTAGCTTTTGTGCACAGAGACCTCCACATGGGGAACATCTTCGCGGAGCAGACGGAAGCACCCGTGAAGATCACCTTGGCGCTTCCGAGTGGAACGATCTCCCTGTCGTCAACTTTCGTACCGAAGGTAGGTGACTTTGGCCTATCCCGTGCAGAGACAGACAAGTACGTAATCAACTCCTTCTTCGACACCGGAATTGCAAGAGGCGGCGTCTTCTCTCACGGTGCGGACGTTGCAATGCTCCTTGGCCCCAGCCTCGTGACATCGCTATCCACGACTGATGTTGAAGCAAGCAGCTACTACTACCTTGTGCGCCTCTTTCTCGGAATTGACACAACAGGATGGCCTGATGGTCCCCTCTACGACGTTTACGAAGATGTAATCGAACTCATTTCTCCGCATTACGTCGCAACAAGACCCAAAGAGAGTTTTTCAGCTTGTGTTTTCCCCATTGACGAAGTGCGCCTTCTGCAACTGGCAAATCACGCAGGGTTCCCATACACCCTGCACAAGCCCGCAAGCTTGCCAAAAATGCCACGTTTTGGTAAGCTTCAGCGCTTCTCACCAGGTCCGACAGAAGGTCACAAGAGCACTCTCTTGTGGCTGGAAGTGTCAACCCCCTCTTTGGGGACGCATATTGCACGTGTGGACATGCGTCTGGCAAGAAGAGCCGGATTCACACTTGTCTCCGCATCCAGCAAGCTCGACCCCGGAGACTTTGTGAAGGAACACCCAGGACTTGCCTTCAATGGTTCTTACTTCTCCGCCGATTATGTATTTGCCCTGCTGGGTTACACGACGCCTGAGGATCTCCCAAGACCGCTGCCTGCGCTCTACCGAAGTTTCTACGGCACTGTCGTTGTTGGTCATTCACTGCAGGTCGAAAAAGAGCTGAATGTCGAAGATGACAGACTTGCTGGTGTCATGGAAGTCCAGAGCTCAATAGGGAAGCCTTCAGTTGTGCAAGATCTTGCAATAGAGCGTGTGCCGGCCGGCCCGATCCTTGTGAAAGATGGGGAGATAGTATTCAGCGAGAATGAGGTGACTGAACCATACACCGTGCGCGACCTTGCGCGTGCTGCAGTTGCCACCGAAGAAGATATGTCAATGGGTGATAACCTGGACGAGGATCTGATCGGCGAAAACCTCGAGGAGTTCGAGTATCTTGGCATGGCCCCCGATGATGCGGTGTCGATATTCACGTGTTTGAACAGTAACGTATCTGAACCGCCCAGTGGAGTGTCCGCTGACAGTTATTTAGCCGTGGAAGCCGGAGATGGTGATGAATACGTGAAGGTGGACAATATCTGGACAAGGCAGTGCTCTTCAATAGATTCGGGCGAGTTGCTGCACGCTGCACAGAAGAACCCGCGAACGGCTCTTCTTCTGTTCGAAGATGATGTCTTCGAAGTGGTCGTGGTCGACGGTTCACGAAACACCGATGAGTGCGCCGCAGGACACGAGTGCGAGGGCATGACATTGCCGGAGCTTGCTCGTTTCGCCGTTAATCGCGGAGCGAAGACTGCGATAAACCTTGATGGTGGGACATCGAGCAATTTCGCATGGTCGGACGGTCGTAATATCCGTTGCTCATCTCGTACGTTCTCCTACCCCGTTGCTCAGATCTTCGCAGTTGTTGCACTCGCACCGGAGGAGAAGGAGAGCTACTTCTCGAACAGGGGCTCGGTTCCTTTTAGCGAGGAGGCCTACTATGGCCCTACACTCCCTGTTGATCATTAGAGGGCAGCGTCCGTCAGGGACGCTGCGTTGAACCAGGTTGTGGCAACACGGAGGACAGTCTCTGTCCCTGGAGCAAGTGTTGGCAATCCTTGGGCATAGAACGCTTCTAACCACCCGCTCGGTGGTCACATGCAGTGGTCGTATCTCTTGATACGATAATGTCCTTCAACACCACATCACGAGTTCGACCAACCCACTGAGCCCGTGCAATACCATGCGATGAGTGCCCAGGCGGAACGAGAGATCTTTCGCTACGACTTTCACAAAGGATGCATGGCAACTCTCGCAGTATGGTGTCACACTATAAAACCTCCTGATCATACATCCGCCACGAATTTCAGTATTGCGTCATGGCTGATGAACGATCACCCAGGGGCTGGTCACGTATCCCTATGGTGTCTAAACGAACCATCCCTGCTTTGACACACTCGCAAAAATGTTGTGAGGGGGTTCCGTGTTCGGTTACCAAGGCATCCAGAGGCGGTGCGACGCGCGTGAAGAACTCTAATGGTTCGATCGCTGTAGTTCGCACCCTGGGCACCGAGGCCTTGACTGATTTTGACGCTCAACGGGACAGTTCGTGGCACAATGAGCTCCGAACTGTTCGGCATATACTTTGGGGCACCACATCTTCGGGCCCCAACTCGCCTCGCAGTCCATCGTCCCATAACTCCTCCCATAGCCCCCACTCGCCTCGTAGCTCGTCCTCTCGCAGTCCATCGTCCCATAACTCCTCCCGTAGCTCCAACTCGCCCCGCAGTCCATCATCCCGTAACTCAAACTCATCCCATAACTCCTCTCGTAGCTCGTCCTCTCGCAGTCCATCATCCCGTAATTCCTCTCGTAGCTCCAACTCGCCCCGCAGCTCGTCCTCTCGCAGTCCATCATCCCGTAACTCAAACTCGTCTCACAATAACTCCTCTCGTAGCTCCAACTCGCCTCGCAGCTCATCCTCTCACAATCACTCGCCTCGCAGCTCGTCCTCTCACAATCACTCCTCTCGCAGCTCGTCCTCTCGCAGCCCTAGAAATAGAGTCAAAGGCCCCTTATCTTCCACATCCATCCCGATGAAGCAATCACCCATTCCTGCACAGCGCGCCACGGTAGGCATCCAGCTCCCACACACTATTGATATTCCGATATTCATAACGGCGGACCAACCACAGCCCTTCTCGTGCACACCGAGCCCCGACTCATCTGAAGATGAGTTGGTTGGGCGACTCCACCGTGCAATCACTAGCCCGGTGCCAATGCGCTCACATGACAGCGTAACACCATCCTTCCATATCCCAAAAGAAGAAGACGAGAGGATGATCAAGCTTAATCGTCGCAAAAAGCGACATAGCACGCCCCCCTCGTCCTCGCCTCCTATGTTCACATCACTGCTGGACGTTCCACCATTATTTGCACGGCGCCGCGTCTCTACCACGCAACGCCGGCATGGCACCATCCAACTTGGTGGTGGACTCCATGATACCCACCCTCCTAACCTCAGTCCCATCTAGTAGGCTAGATGGGTTATGGTCGTTAACCTCACAACTCTCCCCCTTTTCCATACTAAACCAACCCTCTGACATACTCTAACATAGCCAACCCGAGACCGACCAACACAGTGATCGCGTGGATAAGAACATTGGTGACTGAACTTCTCGGGTCTTGCGAGGTTCAAGTTACGTGGACACTTCCTGTTCACCAAGAGAACTATCACATCGTATCATTATGATACGTACGAACACCACCGCCTACAAGTCGATGACCAACTTCTCCTTCGCGGACTCTCCCGCAAGATGATCGACAAGAAGACTCCTCATGCTGGCTTTGTCAAAGTCCGAGAGCCACTCGAAGATGTGCAGGTACTCTCTCTCGAGTCGTGCGCGGACACTGTCCGGGTATTCTGACAGGACCCACTCTCTTAGCTCGCTCATTATCACCTTGTAATCGTCCTCGGTGGCACTGGATGCTTCTATGAGATCTCCGATCACCCTTCTTCGAGCATGAAGCAGAAGAAACGTCTTTCTGGACTGGAAGACTTTCGCGAGCTCTTTTTCCACCTCAGACCTCTTTCTGGCATGTTTCCTGACTATGCCGGCCATCTGGGCGATCTCTCGCAGCTCGCCCTCTAGTGATTCGGGGAAACGCGCCGCTATCCTCTCTGCAACCTTCTCTTCGCCCTTTGCAATCTCCAGCCTCGAGCTATCGGTCTCTTTCGGCTCTGTTGTCGTGCTTCCCTGCTGTATGACCCTGTAGATGAGCTCCCTTTCGTTAATCGCCGTCCAACTCGCCCAAGACAGTCCCGTCCTCTTCTTCCTACGGTCCGCGAAAACAGCGGGCCCACGCGGGTCCTCGTCAACAACAAACTTCGTCGATTTCTTCGGCGGCTCTACGAAGTTCCGGAGCATGTAGACCCGGTCCTTGAACTTCTCCTGCCTCTTCTCCTCGTTGTACCTCCTCGTCTCCAGGAAAACATATATGATGTGTTCTGCGGCCGATGCGTCACGCCAGCGATTCCTGTCTTGGTCGTACATGCGTATTCGTGTCCTCTCTCCCCGCAGAGACTTTAGCTTTGCTCCGACGAAGCCACTGAAGCTGTCAACATTCGCCTTGTAGGTCTCGATGCTGGTCTCGCCGTTGTGGTAGTGAACCCTTGCGCCCTCCTGTGTCTCAATTGGGTCCTTCCCAAAAGCCCCCTTTATCTGCTTCTCCTGTCTGATCTCTCCCGACACAAACGAACTGAGTACTCTTTCGTCCTCGTATCTCACCGACTCCCTTATGGACGCTCTGGACAGCTCGTTCAGCTCGTCGACAAGGAGCGAGATGCTTTCGGGCAGCTCGATGTCCTCCCTGGCGAGCACGTATGCGGCCTCGATGTTTTCAATCCTCTCCGCAGGGGAATCGAGCTCGTCGAACTCTTTCAGGCTAGATACAGACAGCTCCGGTAGCATGTTCATCCCCTCCGCCATTTCCTGCAGAGAGACGTCTTCCGGCGCCATCGCCGGGTCCTCGTAGTATAACACGCCGCCCGTCGCCATGTCGTGCGCCTCGTGGGGCTGGACGAGAACAATGCGGGAGCCCTCTTGTCGCACGAGTCTCGTGACCCCGTATCTGTCCACTATCTCCTCCGATCGCTGGTAGAGGAGAAACAGGGCATGCTGTGTTCTCCTCATCTGCTCCTCCGCCGGAACCTCTGTGTTGTACTTGAACAGCCGCTCCGACAGCTCCACAAGCGTCACCGATCCGTTGAACTCCTTCAGGATGTCCACTATGCTTTTGGACAGACCAAAGGCATGCACACTAAGTGCGTTCGACGGGACTGTTGTCCCTCCGCTCTTCAGCTTGGACACAAACCCGAGAGCGGGGTCGTTGGTTGCAGTGTTCCTCTTCCTGAATAGGTGGTACGAAATAGCAGACGCACGCATCTCGTTTTCTGCCCAGTCGCTCGGACCCTGCTTTACCAGGGCTGTCTTGTACTTGTGGCCATCTATCGAGTAGTCTCTCACCGGCTTGCTTGTCTCGGTGTCGCGGATGAGCAGACGCTCGTCGAGTATGGAGCGCTTGGCCTTCCCTTTTCTTCCGGACTCTCTTGTGTACTTCCTCGAAAAAAGCAGCTCGTCTTTTTCGTCCAACCGCAGAATGGATGCATGGTACACTATCTTCACTGCGACGGGTGTCATATCGCCTCTCCTCGCCCGTAGGGATCTCAGAGCTTCATGCACGCCGCCTCTGTACCCGCGGCTCTCGATCTGGTATATTTGCCTGGGGACCCAGCGAGCAGTGACGTGCACGAGAGTGACGTTGAAGTAGTTTATGCCCTCCCCCGACACAGGTGTCATGATCATGATGCGGATGTACTCGCCCTCTGCATTCTCAGGATGGTTGAAGACGGCAAACAAGGCATCGCGAACGGTCTTGGGCATTCCAGATCTCATGAACGCGTAGTTCTTCCCACCCTTCGGTATGTTCTCGACCCTGAGGGAGCCATCGCTTGCTATAAGGTCGACCATTGTCCCCTGCAGCCTGCGGTAGTCCAATGACTCCTCGAAGCACAGAGAGAGCATGATGCACTGGTGTATTGACTCCAGAATGATGAAGGCCGATCCCGGGTTCTCGTCAGTCATGCGCACCACATTCTCATTTCTGGCCGAGAGTATAGACATGCCATCAAACGTCGATAGGAACTTCTTGAGCAAAATACCCTTCTCATTACCCTTTATGCGAAACTGCCCCTTGCTGTCGATCGCCACATGCCCCGCCATCCCCTCCTCGCCGTAGGTCCCGTCGGGGTACGAGAAGCCGGAGATCTGCGTGTCTTTGGTGTACAGGGACCGTTTGTCCGGGTCGATGCCTAGTTCTGCATCTCTCAGCGCCCTGTAGTACTGGTAAGCCTGACCCATGCCCTTTTCGTGGCGCATGAAGCTCGCGAACACAGAGAGGCCTGTGTTCGGGATTTCGTAGTTGGTCACCGGGAGACGATGGATAGACGTCCGGGACTCGCGCATGTATGTTACGTAGTCTGCAAGCTGTGAAACAAGAACTCCAGGCTCCTTTCTCACACTTTCTGTCTCGATCTCCTTTCCGGGCTCGAGGAGGATGTTCATAAGAGAGGCAGAGTCCTGCGGACCCGAGTAGGCTGGAGTGGCACTCATCAAGACCAGCCTCAGCGAAAGGGTTCTATCCCTTGTCAGGTCGGTTAGTGTGCCCCGAAGATCGCTGTTCCGTATGTTGTGCGCCTCATCGACGATCACAAGACTGTTGCGCATGTACTCGGCTCCCGGAACCGCGATGCTCTCGAAACTATCGAGCATAAGCACGTTGTAGTAGTTCTTTGCGACGTTCTTGCCCTCTGTGTTTACCTTCTGCCCCGTAAGCCTCTTGATGTTCTCCTTCACCTCACCCTGGAGGAAGCTGCTGGTCACCACATAGTAAACCTTGCTCACAGAGAAGAAATTCCGGTCCATGTAAGACATAACCGGAGAACGCTTTGCCCTGCGGAACATCTCAGTCATCGCAAGGGCGACATAGAACTTCCCCGTCCCGGTGCGGTCCATCACGAAAAGTCGCGGGTTCATCTCGATCAGCCGTGCAGAGACGATCTGGTGTGGGTAGAAGCTGCCGCCGTACCAGGGAACGAGATCAGCCTTTGTATACTCGCGTGCTCCGACAGAAAGCTCCCGGAACTCTTCCGACACCCCAAAGAACCTCTGAAGGTCCCCAGATCCCTGTTTGGGGTAGCCGTACGTGAAGAGGGGCTTCTTACCCGCGGATGAAAGGTGGTGTGCCCTCTTGGTCGCCCCCGTGCGCTTCCCGGAGAGCTGCTTTCGCCTGGGTGTGGTCATTTTTATCTACGCAGAGCATCGTACCACTTTTTGGCAGTCACGGCCGGACCTTTTGCTGGTGTCTCGAAAGGGGTCACCAGGCCACCATTGTCTGAAATATCTGTTCATGAACGGAAAAGAGCCGGTCTCATCCTTTGGATCATCAAAAGTTCGTTGGTGTGCTTCCCTGGAACAGGCCTGTTCTGCTGGTCGTCTTGACAGCATATCCCGCCTCGTCTCTTCTCCGTCCGGGATAGTGACTATCCCGGACCTAGGAGCCCTCTTCAGGGAGTACATCGCGCAATCGGATATCGCACGCTCTCTTCTCCCCGGTGTGAGAGTAGGGATTGTCTGGGCGACTTTCCGCAGCATGTATGGTGAAGAGCTGGCGGCCTGCGGTGGAAGAATGAGCACTGCACACGCAGATACGATCGGTGTAGATGAGGCAGTTCTTATACTCGACATGGCCCTCATCGCCAAGGATCTTCTTGTGGGTGAGCAGAAGGATGGGTGCTCGAAAATCGCATGGTCGCTCGCCGCCCGTGGCATAGAGCACGAGGCGGCGGGCTGGGGCAGTCCGGGGGATGCAGAGATAAGGATTTCATCTTTGTCACTCTTCCTAGAACTCGGCGAGACCAAGAAATGCCTTTCTCACTTCGGAGGCCCAGTCCCGATTCTCGAGATACTGGAGACGCAGGCTTCTTGGGACTCGTGCTTCCCAACCAAGAAAGAGAAAAGGGCCCGAAGGCAGTTTGTAAAGGTTCTTTTCGGTGCCACGCCACATAGCGACGAGAGAAGGGCGTCCTACTGGATGCACGTCGTGCGGGCGGCTGAGGAGGGCGACCAGAGGATGTTCTCGCTTCTCGCCGAAATGCCCGACTTCTTGGACAGTAGGTCTGGGGCAGGTGTTGGTGTGATCGAGGCGGCAGTTCGGGGCGGCAATTCCCAAGTTTTGGTGGATGCAATCTCAGGCCCTCTTCTGGGTGGTGCAGTGGAAAAAGATATAGGTCACCTCCTTTCTGTAGCCTGCGAGGAGGGGTCACCGGAAGCTCTGGGTATGCTAGTGGCGTCTTTCCTTCCATGGAAAGAGTTCATTGGCGGACTCACGCTCTCGTTGGCGAAATCGCGGCTTCTGGGTGAAGAGTGCGCGGATGTGCTTTCGGAGTGCTGCAGAGAGCAAATGTCTATCGAATGCGACGATAAGTCTAAGTTGAGTCTTAATTGTGCCGTGTACAATGCCTGCTGTTCTTCTAGACATTTTTCAGCTTCATTCGGACCCTTCCAACATCTGTCTGAGCCGTCAACGGCAAACATACAGGACGCAATCTCTTCGGACCAGTGCGAGTTAGCAGGAGTACTCGGCAGGTGCGTCACGAGAAAGAGCGAAAAGCTCCCACCCTTCCTTAAATCTCTGGAGGTGGGCTGTGTTCGATGCATGGACTACTTCCACGGTGAGATGGAAAGGGTCACCGTCGAGACCGTACTTGGTGGCGAGTGGGGGAAGCCTGGCATGTTGCTGGTGAGGATTGCAAGAGCACTCAAACTCGGAGCCCATCTTCTCCCGAGGAACTTGCCGAAAATAGACTTCTTGGATGGTCTCTGTGATGAGTCTAGCACTAAACTGTTCCAGTGCGCCCTTTCCCGAGGGTCCACACCAACCTCAGCACAGGTAAGAGGAATTTGCCGTTTTCTAAACCCAGGGCTCCGCAACTCTCATGCGCTTATCCTTTCGGCAAGTCTGGGACAAAGTGACACGGTGAAAACACTGCTAAGTGACGGGAGGGTCAACGCGCGCGCATGTGAGAATGCAGCACTGCGTATGGCGTCTGAGTCCGGAAAGGCAGAGGTGGTGCAGGCCCTCCTTTCGGCTGGCGCTGATCCCGATGACTTCGCGAATTACGCAGTTCGCTGGGCTGCGATTGAAGGCAGAACGAGTGTCGTTAAGGTCCTGCTGGCCAACAAAGGGACTGATCCGGCCTGCAGAGACGGGATGGGAATTCTTCCTTCCTGTGACATGCCATTGTCCGCACAGAACGGGCGCTATGTCCTCAAGAAGCTACTGAAGAAGCCTTACAGGAGGATAAGAGACGAGGATGCAAACGTGCTTCTCGCTGCCGCGCGGAACGGGCACTCCAATATTGTGGAACTTCTTGTTGTCGACAGAAGAGTCTTCAGGGGCATGACCGAAGAAGAAAAGTTAAGCGTCGTTGTCGAGACAAAAGCAAACTGCTCCCTGGGTGCTGTAGTAGCTCTAATCACATCTAAAGATATCAGCAACTATACGCTGTCGTTGATTGGCCCATTAGAGACTCTTCTGTCTCTGGGTGGTCACCATCACGAGGGTGCCACCGAGGAAGGGGATAAGGCTGTGGGTGCAACCAGGGTGAGGGCAGCTGCGGGGTCAGGAGAAAAGGGGGAAGGCTTCGGTGGTGGAAAAGGTGCATTAGAAGACGCAGCGTTGGTGGCGGAGGAAGACACAGCGTTGGTGGCGGAAGAAGACGCAGCGTTGGTGGCGGAAGAAGACGCAGCGTTGGTGGGAGAAGACATTTCGAAAGAGGATTCTAACACAGAGCCAGGTGCAGTGCCTGAACAAGAGCCGAGCACACTCGAAGACTCGACTACAGTGGGAGTCCCAGGTGCGGTGCTTGAAGGAGAGTCGAGTACATTAGAAAAAGACGACTTGTGCGCAGTGCTTCAAGACGCGGAGATGGATAGGTCCGCGCAAGAGAACAGAAAGGCGAAAGGGTCAGATGCTATTATGGTGTCGCAGGGTTCTTTGGTTGGTATGGGCAAGAAGGAATTGCAAGAATTCACCCGAGAGAACAGCGAGGGGTTTCTCTTGGCCGCAACTTCGGACAGAAGAGCTCAGGGTGCCGGTGCTGTGACTGAGCAGCTCAACAAGCTTTTGATGCGCGATCTAAAGGTGCTATGCAGGATCTCTGGGTTGAAGCCAGGTAGCCGAAACAAAGCGGGCGTCCTTGAGCTTCTGGCTGGGCATCTCGCCGATAAGACCCTAACAAGTCACCAATGAAGAACATGATGAGACCCTAACAAGTCACCAACGAAGAAGACGGTGTGATGATCACACCAATTAAGAAGACGGTGATGTGATGATCACCAATGAAGAAGACGATGATGTGATGATCACACCAAGAAGAAGGCGATGATGTGACGATCACACCAATGAAGAAGACGATGATGTTAAGATCACACCAGTTGCGTCGACTATACTGGGCAGAATCCCTCCTCTCCGTATCTATCCTTTAAGTCAGAGACCAGGCGGATGTATTTTTCAGCCGCATTTTGAGCATGGAGCCCCCATAGATTATTCCAAGCATCCCACTTGGACCTTTCCTTCACATTTATGTACCAAGGGGCTTCCGTATCGTTGTTTCCGACCATTGCCTGCTTGTACAAGCCGTAGAGTGACAGAAGCTCTTTGTTAGTTGGCTTGGCGCACAGATAATGCACCTCTGATGCTGCTCTCTCGAAATCAAGTTGCAGTGTCCCCATTTTACCGACGCCACTATCTGAAGGGCGCGCAAAAGCGAAAGACCCAAGCGCCGTCTTAGAAACCGGACGATGTCCAAACTCTCTCTTTCGGACCTGCGAGGAGACACCAAGCCGGTGAAGGATACCTTCGAGGGAGAAAGGGATACGAGCCACCAGAAGGCGAACGGGTGTGTTTTAACATCCATATTCATAACGAAGTACGAGGTGGCTGCCATTCTGGGAGCTAGGGCGCGTGCAATCAGCCAGAATGCGCCTATCATGGTGGATCCGAAGGGTGAAGTGGACCCGCTCCGGATCGCCCGCATGGAGCTCCAAAAGAAGAGGCTTCCGCTTCTTATCAAAAGAAAGCTCCCTGGTGGCGGATTTGAGGTGATAAACCCAAACGAGCTGCTGGTGTAGGCCGCTCGTCTTTCTTCCTGTCCTTCACCCTGACCAAAAGCGATCCCTGAGAAGCTCTCAGGAGTAAATCATGGCAAGAAACAAAGGAAAGATTGAAAGTGTGACCCCTGACGAAGGGGTCAAAAGAGTCGTGCTTCGCGACGCACAGATCCCCCATGTTCGGGATCTTAAGATATCCCTCGAGCTGCACGGCGTGGGACTCGACAGATCCGACCAAGGCACCGGTAAGAGCTTCTGTGCGATGGGCCTGGCCCAAGAGATGGTTGCAGCAACAAAGGGCGTCGGAGAGCCCAGTATGCTAATCGTGTGTGGGGCGAACGCCGTGCACCAGTGGGGGAGGTACACAAGGGAGAACGGAGTTGTTGCTCTTATCTACAGCTACGGAACGATACGGATTGCAAATCCAAAGAAGTGCCCTTACATCTCAGTCTCCACGGAAGGAGCGGGCCGAGGGAAGAAGGTCTATTGTGTGACCGAGAAGTTCAGAGAGCTGGTCATGAGCGGCGTCATGCTTGTGATAGACGAATTCCACAACGTTGAGATGAACTCCCTCCAGGCGCGTGCTGTGCAGACACTGACCTGCGAGCTTGGCCTGATAAGGAGAAAGTCCACTCCATGTCCAAACAGCTACATAATGCTTCTCAGCAACACCCCCCTCTCTGTTGACAAGCATATAGCCTCTCTACTCCGCCTGGAGGGCATCATAACACATGACAAGCTCTATGACGGACGCAAGAAGCTTAGCCTTGGGTTTGCAGAGCTTTGTAAGTACTGCAAGCAGTGCGACGCGGCAAAGACGACCAAGATCATCCAGTACAGGCGCATGACAGCGAAGAGTGTCTTGGAAATGTCACTGAAGCTGTATGTTGATATCCTGCGGGACCGCATCACAAGTGGCGCAGTCCGAGACTTCCCCGACGTCATCCGAGACTGTAAGGTGATGCAGATGGACCAGAGCGAGATCCTGGAGATTGCCCAGCAGTGTGGAATGAGAGAAGAGGCGGAGATCGCCATTCGCGATGGTACTTTCCTGCAAAGGACTAATATGATCAAACTCAGCCCCGTGATGAAGGCAATAGAGCGCAGGAAGACCATAGAATACTCCAAAGATGCTAAGAAAGTCCTCGAGGAGGACCCTGATGAGAAGGTCGTCATCTTCGCATGGTATCTCGACAACATTGCTCTGGCAAAGGAGATACTTTCGGAGTACAGCCCAGTCGTCTGCAGTGGGGCGCTTCCAATGAAGAAGCGCCCCGAACTCTTTAGGAGGTGGAATGAGAACTCGAACGAGATACGCGTCATGATTGCCCAGCCCGACGTGGGTGGTGAGGCCATTGAGCTCGACGACAAGCACGGGGGTCACCGTAGAAACGTTTACCTCAGCGTAAACTACCGGAAGCGCAACCTACAGATCCCGGGTCGGTTCATGAGGGTGAATACAAAGAGCATACCGATTGTGCACACGTATTTCCTGGAGGGGTTTCAGGAGGAGCAGAACCTCTTTCGGTCGTCACAGGGGAAGGAGAAGATGAACACGATTGTGAAAGGGTCGGAGAACGGCGAGATGATGTTCGGGTCGATCGATATAAACGGAGAAACGAAGAAGCACTGGACATGAAATATTGAGCGCAGAGAGCGGTCTCTGATGGGGGATCTTGGTGGATGGGCAAGAACAACTCTGTGAAACAGAGTTATAACGAAGGAAAGAACTTGGGTCTTCCTGAGACCGGTCCGTGACTTTCTGTCTCAGATCAGGTTCAAAACATCTCATCTTCACGCATTTGACTCGCGGTCGAAGAGCGATTTTCGACCTGCAACACCTACTCGCCCTTCGACTTCTGGCTTGTGACTTCCAACTACTCGCCCTCCGGCTTGTGACTTGTGACTTCCAACTACTCGCCCTCCGGCTTGTGACTTGTGACTTCCAACTACTCGCCCTTCGACCTCTGGCTTGTGACTTCCAACTGCTCGCCTTCAACTTGTGATTTCCAACTGCTCGCCCTTCGACTTGTAATATTGGTGCTGTGAACTTCCGGCGTGGTCTCTTTGATAACTTGCCGAACACTTCTCTTACTCGTCTTTCTTCCCGTGTATGCGAACGAATCTCTTGAAATCTGATTCCGGAAGACTAAGCGCCTGTTCTCGCAGTTTTGTCAGGGCCTTCTTATGCTCTGGTCCCCTGTTCTGGTTAAAATAGTTTTCATTGAGCCTGAATGGACTTGCCGATTCGGTATAGAACATCTTGTACATCACATAAAGTGTGTCTTTGTCTTCAGAGGCCAGTTCCTTTGTGCTGAAGTCCTTTATGTACCTTGCAAGGAATCCATTGATGTGCATTGATCTGATTTCAGACTCGCTCATATTTCTAGGTGCGCTATTCCGCCTTCTCGGGGCCCTGAATTAGAACAACTTGTTCTGAATTTCATAGTGCATGGTGACCTAGTGTGGCGATATCGAGCTTCTGGGGAACGACCTATAAAATGCCACGCGTTCTCACGCCGGTCGTAATAGTCCTGATCGGACTACTGATCGCCCTGCTCCTGGCTATTCTGATAATCGGGAGCACGATTAAGAAGAAGAAGAACGGAACAATCCCCCCGACAGAGAGAATTGTAAGCATAAAGAACTCCTCGGGGCGCTTCCTGGCCATCAATTTCAACCCATTCGTACGGCCCTTCTCCGATCAGACGGACCTAACAGAAAGGAAGATCGCAGCATTCACCGGAAGAGAAAACGAGCCAAACACGCAGTGGCGCATTCAAAGGATTGTTGGTGGTGGGTATCAAATCAGATCCACGTACATAGAACCCACGTTCGGCCTCAAGATAAGCAGCAGCTCTGAAGATGGACTTGTGCCCTTCCCACCAAACGATTTCCAGGGCTACTGCGCTCTGGTCCCATCGGAGGAGGCCACGCTCTTTGATATTGTGGAGGTAGAACTAGGGACCCAGTTCTTTACCGTGGAAAGGCAAAGCCTGTTCCTCGCTACGAAATTCATGTCCGACCCTGAACCGCCCAGTGAGTTCGATAGGTTGTATGTAGCAAGCACAAATGATCTGTTGCCCGAGACGTTCATTGTAGAAGACTCCCCATGATGATGTGTATCCTATACATATTCTTGTTTCAGTCGTCATGCGACATCGATGTAGAACCCCGACGTCAGAAGGCTTTCAGTCGTAACAAAGGTGTCTGTGACCGTCAAGACCTGTTGGCAGTCTGGTACCATCATTGTAAAGGGGTCGTAGTATCCGTTGACGCGCACTTCAAGTCTCGAGCCTCCCGAGGTAAATACGCCAAAGGAACTAGTGGGAATCGTACTGGCGATATTGTATGCTCTTAGATCAAAGAAGAAGCCAGAATCGTAGGATGCTGCGTTAGCTTCCGTCACTGGTCCGACACCGGGCGCGAAAACAACAAACAAGGTCCCGAATGGACCAGCCACAATCGATCTAAAGAGACCGGGTGCAAACTCTTGCGAGAATGAGTAGCCAAACCCGGTACTATTTTCGCAGCTCGCGCAAAATCCGACCCTCCAGACGGAGCGAGTGTCGTTGGAGGCGCCGTTCGAGATTACGTATCCGATCTGCGCAAGGCCTGGTGGGTTGGCTGGTGGTGGCCTGGGCGGGCAGGAAATAACTTCCGGGGCTCCTGTTGCGGCGAACCTAAGATATCTGCCCGTCGCGAGATTCTTGAACCTCACCATTGTTCCGTCTGGAACTGGAAGCGTGATCTGTCCGCTCCCGGGTGGAACGACGGGAGGTACGCCCGGTTTTCCTGGGAGCACAGAGCCCTTCTTACTCTTCTTCACGAGCAGTGCGATGATCACAATCACAATCACAACGACAATCACAACGCCAACGACAATAAGGACAACGGGGATGCCACCGGCAGTCCCACCAGGGATACCGCCAGTGGAACCATCAGGTGCCTCGTTGAACCCCTCTTCCTCAAATAACTGGTCCTCAAATAACTCGTCCTCGAATGCGCCCTCTCCATAATCCATCGTTTTATCTTGCGCCGCCGTGTCCTTTACTGTCGATCAGCGGCGCAAATGCGGAGGCCGGATATTAGCCCGTCCCGCACAAATGGGAAAGATGTCCGACAGAAACGGTCCTTTCCAAGATGGCCCCCATCTACCAAACGGCAAACAAACACATGAAGAGTAACTCGGCGGCGGGAACGACACTCCTAGTAATCCCAGACGACTGGTTTGGCTCCGTAGACTGATCACATAGCCAGTCCTCGATGACCACGGCTGTCGAATTATACCCGATGACTGCACACCCAGAGATATTGGGAAAGGTGCCCTGGAGCGCCCACCCTGCTATGATTACGTGTGGTTGCGGTGACGTAACATTCAGAAGAACGCCATCACCGATGACAATAATGTCATCGGCCGTCAGAGAGCCCCCATCAAAGTGCAGGGAACCAGCCCGCACATCTACTGTTCTAGCGTGGAGGTCCTTCCTTAGATGCACCGAGCCTTCAAGAACGACGTCCGCGTCGAGTTCCACAGGATAGCGCACCTCTAGGTCTCCCGACGAACACAAGAGACCCCTGCACGACATACCGAGGGGCGGGAGGGAACTCGCTATGTCTGAAGTTTCTCCACCGCACAACCTTGCCCGGGGATACGCAGGGGTCAGCCCGAGGTGGAGGATCTCGTGGGTTATGGTCCCGGGGGATAGCCCAGACACGAGAAGATCCCCTCCAGATATGGCAAGTTTCACACCATAGGCCCCCTCTTCTAGTGATATCGTGTCTATGACACCGACTACGGTTGACCAACTCTCTGTAACTCTTACCTCCACTATGGTTGCTGCCCCTTCTGCCAAAAATGCGCCCACCCATGTTTCCCCGACGTAGTGCACATACTCTCTTGGTCCTGTTCCCAGCGAATGGGGCCACTCTACCAATCTGGAACTTCCCAAATAGTCGTAGATGCCACAGCGGACAAAGTAGAGGAATTGGGAAGTCGTTTCGGCTGTGACAGAAAGATCAGAGCATGCAGACATGCTACCCGCGACGGAGAACGACGAAGAGCGCTTTTCCCCCTGCTTCCATCTCTCGACACCAAGTGTCTGCCCATTTTCGCCTCCGTGGGTGCCGAGGCTGAAGAGTACCCAACTCCCCACCTCTTCGTACAAGAGAGAGATCCCCATAGAACCAGCCCCCGACTTTCTTGCATCCAGCGAGGTCACCTCGTTTGTGTCAGCGCTGACCGACCAGCACTCTATGGTCTCGCCGTCCGAGCCACAGTAGGCAAAGACACCGTTCATGTCTGTTGTCCCCGATATGGCGCTTACGAGAGAGTTTCCACCCCACGGCAGCTCGATGTGGGTTGCTGGGGACAGCCGCACCTCGTTGCCTGCATTCCCGCCCAGAACAAGACGCCGAAGGTCCACGATAACGCCGGCCCCCTCGCAGTAGGCAAGTGCCAGACTCCTCCTTACGCTGTCGAGAGTCAGGATAGACGCACAGTCCGTCACGAAATCGTTTACGAGGGGCTCAACTGTCATATCATCGACGAAGGAGAACTTTCCAAGTGTCCCTTCTCTCCAGGTGAGAGCGCGAGATCCTGTGCACGAGTCGAAAGCGACGGAAAGGTCCCTCGGACTTCCGTTCGTCCCTATGAACAGAGAGGCGGCCCCAAGAGTAAGTAGGAGAGCAATTGCGATTCTTAGCCGGAGTGCCGCAGTGGTAGTACTGGTTTCTTTCATTTTAGGCCACAGGGGCTCATAGGCGACACGGCCTGTATTACATCTATCCCATAGATGTGTTCTTGGATGAGAGTCAGAGGTCGGAAAGTCTCTCGAATACCAGGTCGGAGGTCTCCTTCTTTAGCTTGACAGCTTCAACGGCTTCTCTCAACAGCTCAAGATCGTTCGTTCCTTCCAGGAAGAGATTCTGTTCCCAGATAACGGCACCCTTCTCTGGATGTTGAAGGTTGCTCTCGGCGACCTGCAGCTTCTTCACCGTGACCTCGCTCTTTTGTGGAACGGCACCCCTCTTGTCTTTGCTGGGATGTGCATTTGCTTCGGTTTTCTGGACCTCGATGAGAAAGCCGATCTTGTCCCTCACCTCCCAGAGTATGCGCCTCTTCCCCCCTATTCTGATCGACCCCATATTGAGGTAGGTGCGATTCATGTTTTATGGTATTTGTGGTCTTC
>SDBT01002958.1_pt1 | contig 29584 bp, 32 predicted proteins | sample 2277101 | NCBI WGS metagenome assembly SDBT01 (sample SAMN10404973, study PRJNA504765) | marine sediment metagenome | isolation source: marine sediment core GS10_PC15, 103 cmbsf | place: Arctic Ocean: Southern Knipovich Ridge | collected 2010
GCAAAAAAAAAAAAAACAAGCTTGAATAAAAAGACTGCCTCTGCACCTTTCACCGCGATTTGAAATTATTACTCTTCTTGGTGCTTTGTGCGTCTGCAAAAAAAAAATGAGTAGCAGTGCCTCGGGCAGCGATCACGAAGCCGAACAAGGCGTCCTGCCTGTCCACACAGATCACCAAACTTGGTCAGACAAAGGGAAAGAGGACGAAGAGGAGGTCCAAGTGGGGGAAGAAGAATCACCACCTGCAGAGGCTTCCAAGGATGTTGTCCTTGTAGTGGAGGCGGGTACCTCCGAATTGTACCAGAGACACGGCACAGCGGTTTCTTCCGACGAGAAGCCAGCAGAACTACCCGAGCCCAAGGCCAAGGTCCAGAAGAAAAAGAGAAAGAGAGCACGAGGAATCTTTCAGAGACTGCGTGACTGCAATGCTTCCTTTGAACACGACGTGCTACGTCTAGAGGATTGCGTAGAAGCGATAGCGCATCGCTTCCTCTGCATCCTTCAATGGTTTCTACTCTGGTTCAAGCCCCGCGAGCACACTCAAGCAGACCGAACCTTTGGATATATTTTCAACCCCGTTTCCCTGGAAGAAAGCCCTTCGTTGGACGATCCTTCGCGTCAATACATTTGGATTCTCTACGAACTGCGGCGCAAATTTATCCTTACTCGTGCTCGACGCATGTACATCTACAAGATAATCCTGCTCTGCCTTCTGATCACTCTCTGCGTATGCATCGGCGCTTTCTACGCCGCAACGGTGGCAGACTACAACGCCCACGTTCGCTACGTCTACATTGATCCGTATGGCCGAGGTGAAATCTACAATATGCTCCATGTCCCTCCGCTTCCGCCGCGGTACAACGAAGATATTGACTGGTTGTTGTACTCCCCCTTGGGACAACGTAGCGATCCATCGGACGAGACAGAATCTTCTGCCAAGCAGAAACCTTTGTTAACCCTGGCGCCCAAGCTTACCCTCGAAGCGTTGAACTATGGATACATAGAGATCCCCACGCGCAAGTTTGGACGGGTAAACGTCAGCATTGGCGAAATCACGGATCGAATGGAATCCGACTCGGCGGAAAAGGGAGAGGACTTGCATCAGCCGTGTTTGTGTGCGGCGCACTACGGAATCCCCTTGAACATCATCCTCGTGCGCTACAGCATGGAAGAACCCAGCGAAGTCGGAGCTGAGAGAAAGCCCGACAAACTGTATTTCGAACCGAGAGAAACGACCTTTGTACAAGACAGTGTCCGGGGAGGAATGAGCAAAGATCCTCTGGTCGTGCCTACGGGAGTACGCTCTGCAAGCCAAGACATTTCTCCTCTGGACTGGGAGTTTCAAGAAAAGCTGAAGCACGGAATAGACACAACGCTTTCGAGGAAGCGGTTTATTGTCGACTTGACGAACCGCATCGAGAAAGAAGTAACAAAGAGTATGCACGGACAGATTATGGAGAAGAGTACCTGTATGTATGCGCTTACCCGAGAAAAGGTGTCGGACAAAAAGATCGAAAAGGTGAAGCATCTCGCATGGAAGGACAGCGTGCCCGTAGAAATCACCATTGGATACTCGCAGTTTGCTATGCGAGGTCTAAATGCACGAGGAGAGAAGTTGCCCGCTTCTTGGATACGTACGCCCTATGCGTTTTGCGTGTCTCGGTGCATCTCCGCACTGGACCCGTATGTTTAATTCCGATAAAAGACTTGCGTTTCGTGTACGACGTGTGGCGTGCCGTGAGTCGGAGTTTCGTACGAATGCGCAATCAAGTCGTTGATCATCACAATGTACCCGTACGCCAACACAAACCCCGCCACGACTACAACGCAACACATCAGTCGCAACCACGTATAGGCTCCCGTCGTCGGACACAGCCACTGCAACGTGATGCATTTCCACAGTGTACAGATCAACCACACAAAGCAATCACTTTTTTCTGTTTCCTCGTGCTCATAGTCTTCCTCGGATCCGGACACATGGTTTCCTTTGGGTATGTTGACGCACAAGCGGTACCACGGGAACCATACGGCAACGTGCTTAAAGTATACTTGCGAGACAAAAGCGCGTCGTTTCCCTCTTCCGCAATCAAGCACGAGGCAGTTGCATATGCAAGAATACAGGAAAAGGTACAGCTTGAAAGGGAGACATCGTGCCCTTGGCCTGCTTGCGTACACGACAGGTTCTCGGTCCATGAGATCGCGGATAACTTGGTCGTCCTCTATGGGCATTCGATTGCCGGATTCCGTGTCGTACTCCATTGCGCGGTTGTCCTCGTTCATGCTGCTCCTCCCTTTGCAATTTTTACTTCTCTCTTTTTTATTTTTCGTTCCTTCCTTATGAAATACTTAAATGGCGTTTTTCTCTTTTTTTGTGTGTGTGTCTGTGTAAATGTAAATGTCCTCGAAAGAAAAGACACCCAGACAGAAATATATCTCTGTGATCCACTTGGTATTTTCAGATACACCTAAAAGAAACGGGAATGAGGCACCGATGGACGAGGATATCTTTTACCGTCCTCCTCGTGCTTTTACCCTTGGCGGTGGTGGCGTTTGATTCGCTCGTGGACATCATTCCATTTCGACTGGAAGGAAAGACGCGCGGAAAGAGCGTGCACGTGGCGGAAATCAAAGCGGGCACGCCTCGTACCACCTTCCCAACAGGCCTCGATTTCTCGGGTTCTTCCATTGCGACGATCACGGCTCAAACCGACGACATCAGTACCACGTTTACTCCTGGAGGAGGAGGTTCCGATTTGGTTTGGATATCGGGACATAGACTGCGGTTGCCGTTTACGACGGACCCGTTGCGTGTGGAAAAGTTGTGTCCTCGCTGCGAAGCGCTCATTGGCGTAGGACCTTCTTCTCCCCTTTGGGTCGTGTGGAAAGAGGCTACATTCGGCAGTGGTGCCGTCTCCCTGGGAGACCTCGCCGACATTATCAAGGATGCCGACACCTTTGGCAGACTGGAAGACTCTACACAGCTGGACAACCATATCAAATGTACAATCGGGTTTACTGGGGGTCTGTGCAAAACACCCGCACTCGTAGGACCCAACGGGGTCTTGGTCGACGTTGTCTTTTCCTTTGAAGAGAGAAAGACGCTGGTTCCGCAGTCCGTGTTTCTGGATTATACCGCAGGAAAAAATGTGCACACGACAGAGGAAGAAGACTGGGACGATCTCGTCCTAGTCTTTATTGACTTGACCGCAGATTCGGCCGATACGAGTGTGAGCACGAGGATACGGAGACACGATCTCGTCAGTGAGACGGAAATTGGACCCAACCAACTCAACTTGGGGGTGACCCCTCTCAATGCGTCCGTCGTGTTCCTAGGCAATACCGTGTGGCGTAGTTTCTTTGTCCACGTCCATTGGATTCCACACACTGTGCAAGTCATCAACTGGAAAGTGGAAAAGTCGTACGAGGGCTACATTGGGTTTGTACTCATTTCCATTGGACTCTGCTTGGTCTGGTGGAAGGGAACGCAGTCGGGTATGTGGACAGTACACTGGAAGCAACGTCCGAGGAGAATCGTGGCGCTTATGTTCTTCACGGCTGTGTCCCTGGTCACCATATGGGTTCAAAGCACGAGGTGCGCCATTCGAGAGTTTCTCCTCGTGGACATTTACTTTCAAGTCTTTATCTATGCGTTCCTCGTGCTTGCATGGTTTGCCACGGGACTCCACCTCTTCATGCGGTATGGCTACGGACCGCAAACGACTTGGTACTACAATATTTTTGGACTCACGTACGCCGAAGAACAGTTTGTCCTGCAACACACTGCTCAGCAGAGAAAACACGGAATCAGTGTTGTGCCATCTGGCACGAGTATCCGAATCCATCAAAGCGAACGGTTACGGAACGTGTCTAGAGTTTCCACGCACCGTGGTACTCTACCTTGGACCACATTTGTCTGGTACAATGCCAACATTGGCAGTCAGCGCGTGTGGGCCATCATTACTTTTTGTGTGGACATGGTTCTCTTTTCCACGCTGATTCTTGCGTGGAGCACGACAAGGGAAGATACGCTCACGGGCATCGGCTCGTTGCTGCTCTTTTCCTTTTTGATTGTGATCATGACCTATCATTTGATCTCCCATTTTTATCACCGGTCGGGACATCACGCCGTGGCTTGGTATGCCTTCCTCGTGCTTGCTCTCGTTCATCTCGTGCTCACGGTGTTGGTAGCCGAGGTGTACATTTACTATCCGTTTATCCACCGCTTCGTGCCGGACTACTCGGACACGCCTTCGATCATTTCGTTTCTCTTCACGCTGGGTCTCTTCTACTTTGCAGAGAACATTGCCAAGTCGCGCGTAAATTACCGCGCGATTTTTTATACGCCCCAGCACTTAGAGGCAAAAAGAATCTGAGTAAAGACGCAAGTGTTTACTCAAATTCTTTACGAGACTCTATAAATCTCTATCCTCGCGCTACTTATTTTTTTTTTTTAAAACAAAAAACAAAAAACTCTGTCTTCCGTAGTACATTGAAATTAAAAAATAAACCAAATAATACAACGCGCGATATGGTAATGAATTATACCATTTGTGTTTATCACTCAATAGGACGTTCTCTCATTGTCGGGGCCCCCCACCGCGCCCTCCCCCAAAACAGTAGGGATGAGTTATGTGAAACAGTGGACCAGCCCGCAACGTAATATTCGGCACCGATTACCGTATAGTAGTAGGGAAGGTTTCAAACAAAAATATAGTGGAGCGAATGCAACACCAACAGAAAGGATAAACATTCATGCTGACCTCCTGGAAAAACATGAGAGACAATTACGATTACAGCCATGGTGTTGGTGCGGGTGGGGTTTCGTTACTACGATCATAGTAATTGCTGTTGTTATTGCATGGATCTGTTTAATAATCTACAAGAACGAAACGAAGAGCAACACATGTGCCATTGAATCGATTGAAGATACAGGGTTGATATGCAATGGAACAGCCGAGCAAGACGGACCCTGTTTTATCAATGGAACGTTTGTGTTTCCTGGGAGTATTGAAACGTCTTCTCTCGTCGTAACGGAGAGCGTACTTTTACCACGAATTAAAGTGGTTTTTGTGGAGATCGATGGGAATGATACGAATGACGGGACGCGAGAGAATCCCGTGGAAACGATACAACGTGCTTTAGAAATCGTTTCTTTTCATTTCATCAGCAAAATATTCATTGGAAACGGTACGTTCAATCTAGGGGATCTTCCGAACGATACGAGGCCTGAAGAGTTCATCGTCACGGGGACTCAGATCATCGGAACCGAAGAATCGTTGTTCAACACAACCATCTTGTCCAAATCTTTACTTGCAGACTACGAGTACACGACCACATTCACGACACCGGGGGGAATGACACCCGGAGAATTCGAAGGAAAATATCTCCGTGTTCAGCACGGTATCCTCGGAACCTTTGCGAATGCACCGATACGAAACAATACAAACGACAGTATCACCGTTGTAGGAAAATTTGGCTTTTTCGGTGCGATTGATGCTTCCGGAGGTCCCCTGGAAATCTTTTCCTTGTCTACCGTGATCACATGGGACTCTGGATTTCTCGTATTGGCCGGTATCACGACAAACTTTTTTAATTCGCTTGTCATCGACATGGGAGGACCTGTGGTAGGAGGAACCGGGGGAGGCACCGTCAACCTCAACACGATCGATTTTCTAGGAAACGAGTTGTACTCTCTTCAGACAATTCAAACCGGCGAACTTACCCTCGAATCTTGTCGATTGGTCGATGTTACCGTCATCAAATCCCTCACGAGTGGCGTACTCCGGTTCAATCGCGTGCACATTACACGAACGCCGGGAAACCTGAACGGCACGAGAATTGATCTATCGGATAGTACGATTCATACGAGCCAGGGAGGGTTTATCCTGGAATCCGATCAACTTCATACGCTGACGGATTGTATTTTTGATATCGGCTGTGCCGGAATCTTTGGGGACAATGGCTTGCTTATTGTCGGAGGACGTGGCGATATCAGCAACTTTAAGGTCGTCGGGGAGAATCGGACGTTGCTTCAGTTGGAACGCTCCGCCGATGTCGAATTGCACGGAACGATTTGTTTGACATCGGATGGAGGCGCTGAATCCCCTGTGATCAGCATTCGAACCAGCTCTGTCCTGACAATAGGCGGAGAAGGGATCACGATTATCACGACGAATCCTGCCCTCAGCGCTACGGTGAACATGACTGGGTCTACTTTTAATCTACACACTGTGTTTATACACGTGGGAGAATCGCGCGATTGCATTTTTACGGAAGGCGGCCATATGACGTTTGTGGGAGCTACGCTCTTCTTAAATGATTCCATCGGGGGACGAAGTCGATTGCGCACCCGGACAACCATGATAAGGATGATCAACAGTTTTATTTTTATGAACAACACGTTGGGAAACCAGCCGCAAATCTCGTGGGCCGGCGCACACATTACCCTTGTCAACACAGAGATCATCGTACGGACCGATCGACTGGCCTTAAACATAGAAGATGGAGCCATTGTCACGGTACAATTTGACTCCAAAGTATCGCTCACATCGACTACTGGTCCTTCCATCCTCATCCGCAGATCGGGCAAACTGATCCTCGACCAACGGGGTGTTGGGAATTTCTTTTCTATTGTCGCGGCGACTAGATGCATAAGTCTGGGAGAAAACAGTCAGCTCATCGTAGCCAACTTGGGATTTCTGGACTTTGACTGCGGCACTACGGAAATTTCTATGAGTGGACTCTCGACAACAGTCATACACCGCGATGCGACGGTCATTCTGCAAGCAGGAACGGTAGACAAGTCCGACGTAGGAAGCGTTACATTCAACACAAGCGAACTCCTTGGGACGCCGGGAAAATCGTACAGCGACGGACTGGCAGGGGCAGGAGTGCAATTGTGTGCGTTTGTCTTGCAGTAAAAAAATAAACCGCACATAATAATAATAATTTTATTATGATCAAGGATTGGGTGCTCTGTACTTTATCATCAGATGGACGTTCCAGTCCGTGATGACACCACCACCATTGCAATTATTCTCCAAACCCCACACTATATATCTATGGCCTGGAACCTCTATGCGTATGTCCAAACTGTTTGCAGCGTCTGTAGTCAAGCCAGTGGCAATGTCCGTACAGTTTGCGAGAGCGAAATCCGCATCATCCAAGGGTCCACTTGTCCAGCATACCATAACATCATAAGATCCCGTAGAGCACTCGGATGCGTCGTCAATGGAAATGCCATAGGAGACCACCGTGAAATCGTTGTATATAAAAAGACCATTCCTTGGAGTGTCATCGTCTATCCCGACGGCTGCTCCCCACGCTACCGCACATCCAGAATCGTCCGTTGGATTCATCCCAAAGTTGCACGCAACGTCTTGTTCTCCTTCGAGGGAAACAGGGGGACCCACATGCAACCAAGTGGAGGATAAAGAATCACAATAATAAAAGCTCCCATCAATCGGGCAGAACCAGATGGTGTTAAAATCGCATCCAGGATCGCCACAAATGCAAGGAGCATCCGTCACGTTTGGGAATATAAAATTGTCGCATTCGCAAAGAGTAGCATTACAAGATTCAGGACAAACTCCATCGGTGCCATTGAATCCAGAAGGTCCTCGTAAGCCATCTGTACAGTTTTGTGTACAGACGCCATCTGTACCATTTACTCCTGCTACGCCATCCTCACACGACTCCGGACAGATTTCTTCTGGGCGTAACGTTGTAATGGTTTGATTGATCTTTACAATGATGTTGGTCCCCGTGCAGTTGGTAATGTTGACGTTGTCAAAGCAATTGAGGGACGTATTTTGTTTCCCTATCTCCTCGCACAACGTGTTGTTAAAACAGTCGAAATCCGCATGCAATCCAATGTCTGTGCACAAGAGTTCCTCGGGATCGTACACCGTTGCGTTTCCGTCGTCACAGCACTCTTCCTTGATGTCGCAAATGTCTTGCTTAATGTCTTGGTAGTTGTTCGTGTAAAAAATGAGCCACCAGATCCACAGAGAAATGACCAGCGCTCCGAGCACGAAGAGAGCACACCCAAGCGAGTACAACCAGGTTCTAAAACTGGCCCACAAGTCTCCGTAGAGTCCAAAGTAGAGTTGCTCTGTCGTCGTGGGACGACGGAATCCGCGTTCTCTTGTGTGCGTTACCGTCACCCTACTTTGCCCTACATATCTACGACGAAGATGTTGTGGCTCTTCGGAGCGGTCCATTCCAAGCAAGGCCGGCGCAAAGAGGGGAAACTTCTCGTTTCTCTTCTTAGTGCCCCCCTTTATACGTGTATATATTGCCCAAAATCTCATGTTTTTTTTTTTGAGAGCTTATTGTCAGGATTGGGCCCCCCTTTTTTTTTTACGTCTTCTTGACTCTTTTCTTGGGGGCAACTTTGCGCCTTCTTTTACCGTTTCTTGTCTTTTGCATACCCTTGTTCTGAACAGGACGACGAGAAGAAGAATAATAAACCTTCCTCGTGCGCTTCCTAACGGGCGCTTTGGTCCCTGGCCTCTTTGCGTATCCGGCGCGTTTTTCTTTCTTGGCTTTTTCCTCGGCCTTGTTCCCTCGTAGGACATACGCGTACACTCGGTCGTACGAAATCTGGGTTCGCGTCGGCAGCTCATAGCGTGTCACCCCAGAATACTCGTTGACATGAATGACGTAGCCATCAATGGCACGAATGCCATAATGTCGCTTCATCGTTTCCATGGGTAAAATCAACTGCAAGAAGGCATGGCTCAGGGGCATGCTGTAGATACCAAAGCGCCCTCGAATCTTTTTTCCCGTAGAAAACGAAAAGGAGTCCCGGTAGCCCGTTTTCACTTCGAAAAAGACCAGCCTCCGGTTCCTGGGGTTCAAACAGATCATATCGACCGCGGTGGCGTACCGCAATGTCTCGTCCCAAATCTCGTACTCGGACCAAAGAGGAATAAGTTTCCACACATGGACTATTTTGTCAATCACCGCCGTCACCAGAGGATCCGGGTTGGGAACATCCCGCGCAAAGACAAGCTTAGACCGCGCAAATATTTCCAGCTGTTTGTGCACCTGTTTGCCCAGCTCACTCCCCACTCCTCGTGCATCATTCGCTACCAGATCGACCACAGACCAATCACAGCCCGAGGAAAGACTCGATCGGTGGGAAATAACAAGACTCTTCGTTTTTTTCTTGGATTTGGATTTGGATTTGTTCCTATTGTGCTTTTTGGCCACGTCTATCTTGGCGAGTCGATCGTGTTCGAACCGATCAAAGTCGGGGTAAAAGGTCTTGCGCAAGACGCCGTGAATCCCGCGAATCTTTCTGGCCACGGGCGCGCTTTTTCCATCCCCTCCCACTTTGACCAAGAACCCCTCTGCCCCTGGTTTCGAGCAGAAACGAATCGCGTCGTGTCTCCCATGCAGAAAGAACCGAAGGACCAGTGGCTTGTTGATCAGGAACACTTCGGGGTGGTCCAACTCAAGCTGGACCACTTTGAGTTTTAGCTCGGGACGCGTGGTCACCCCCTCGGAAAAACCAAACATTCTGTGCGCATCGTCAAACAACGTGCTACGCGGCACGCGCACAACCCCAGGCAACATGATGTCTCTCACACTTTTGGAAACCCATTGGCTATACAATGGATCAACCCGCTGTTTATTACGTATCTTCCTCCTCGGACCTTTGCTCTTCTTCCTCCTCCTCGTTAAATATCCTTTGCGATCCTGCTTCGTACACCGCGTCATCCGGAAGATAGTAGGTCTGCGATGTCTCTTGCACAGGGGGTCGTGCACGAGGAGCTCTCGTCGCAGAGGGCGCACGACCTGGAGGTCTGCCTCTACCAGGAGCAGGCCCTCGATAACCAGGTCGGTCCGTTACTCCGCGTACTCTTACAGACCGTATTCTTCGTGCTCGAGATCCCCTAGGGGGAGGAAAACGTCCCGGTACTCTACGCCCACGCCCTCTTTCTTCGTGCAACACTGCGCCGTGTGTAGGGCTCGAACTTCGTGGTGGATAACCTGCGCCTGGCTGTCCTCTGAGAGGCTGTCTTTCGGACACTGTCCGAGTGGAAGGAGGTGCTGCGAGTGGATCTTGCCCATTCCCGACGCTTGTCCGCCATCGTTCTGGCGGAGGGTAGGTATCAGGAACACCCCCTGTACGATTGAGAGATCCTCCCGACCCGGTGTAATCTCTCCGACTTTGCCCATCCTCGTGCTCTACGCGTCCTCCGTGCGCAGGAGGTGTACGAGGATACCGATTGGGTGGCCTAGCCCACTCGTCGTCTTGATAGTGCTGACGACCTGTCCCCCTTCTCGGGTACTCCTCGGACCAATCGGTTCCTGATCCTTCTCGATACCGTGTCCCTTCATTAAATTTAGATTGGAACGCTACGTTCTCCTCATCGGAAAAGTAACCATCGGCAGAGGTACCCCGCGCACTCATCAAGGACGTGCCCATATCCTCGTACTTTTTTAACATACCCTCGTTGTTTTCCGTCATCGTGATGCGTATGCGGTACACAAGCCACACGATGTGCACAAGTGCAAAGGGCCACACGATCCAAGGAAACAAGAGAACGTACGCCGACTGGAACACGATCCTCTGGATCGCGTACATTCTCCTCTTCCCCGGCGTGTCGATTTGTTCCATTGGAGGCGTCACAAGCTTCGGCAAATTCCGAATCAGTTTTTTCCGATTGCAGAAGCGAAGCCAGTAATTGATCTGCGAGGTAGTGTCCGCTTCCGCTATGCCGTACACGAGGAAAAAGAGTTGCAAACGAACCATCAATACCCACTTGGCCGTGCTTCCCGAAGAGGGCACGTTTCCGAGACTCGTCGGGTCGAACAGCATCGCGCCTGCCCATACAAGCACGAAGAAGTACCTCAATCCAATATTGTCGTACCATGACTGGATATAAGTCGATAGTACGCACATAAAGACAAGTGCAGATAGACCCATATGCACCGACACGGGGAAAAAGTCTTGATGCTCCACAAAGATCATGCCGTAGACAAGCCACACAAACACAATTGCCATCATCACCCCCGCTTCCAACAACTTGCTCGTCAAAGCCCGCACAATGGCTTGAAACGTCTTTCTTTGTATCATCGAAGGAACCTTGTCAAAGGTCACCTCCGACGCATCCATCGGGTACTCTCTTTGTTCTTCCACATCTACTTCTTCTCGTGCGTGTGCCCTCTCTCCGTTTTCTAGATTGTAGCCAGAGGCACCATTCGCTCTGTTCAAAGCCTGCAACATCCTGGAAGAAGCCTGATTGTCCACTGCATACGCGGACTCTTGCCTGTCTATCGTCGTAGGAGCTCTCTTCCTCATATGTGCATCTGTGTCCCTTCTGTGCGCTGAATAGGTTCCCGATACATCCTGTCTCACGATGTACCCCCGTTTGCTCTCGTCGGGCTCTACACTGAGGACTTGCTTCTTTTTCCTTTTTTTCCTCTGGGCGTACTGCTCAATGTTCCTCTTGGCATCCAGCGCCAAACTGACAATGACAATCATCGAGAGCAAGAAACCCATTCCCACAACCAAGTAGGAAGAAGCCGCGCGGTACTCCAATTCGATCGTCTCTTTGTACAACCAGAGCAGCGCCGTGGACAGGAGCATGACTCCTATATAAGGCACATACGGCCACAAGCCAAACTCAAAGATGGGTGCTCCACACATGTACGTAAGCGTTCCATCAATGTACTCGCGTCGCTCTTCGGCGCTTCTTCGTGCTGTCTCCCGCTCCGATGGTGTATGAACGTGATCCAAGTTCTCCACCACCTCGGGGTTGTCCATTTACGTGTACGGAATCACGTCAGGAATGAACAGCCAATACGCCAAGTATGTTTTGTTTTTTTTTTTGTATCGTCACGGCTCTCGTTCTCACGCATATTTTTCCCATTTGTGCTCATCCAGATCTTCTTCTTCTTCGTCTTCGGCATGCTCACTCTCGTACAAGTAATGCGCGTGGTAAATGTCACTCGGAGCATAGCGCTCTGGCGAAAGACCTTCTATCGGAAACAGCGTCTTTACCGCAGATTTGCTCATGCTTCCCATTTTCCCCAAGTAATAGAGCACGAGGAAGAGGAACGCACGGGTTCTCCGTCCCGTCCAGACAATCCCATGGCTTATTCCTCGTGCTGTACCGACAAGGGCACCCCAGGTATATTTAGAGAGACGCGAGGAAGCAAAGTCTTCTCTGCGTTTCTTCTGGATCCTTTGCTCCATCCGCTCGCTTTGTTCGAGCAAGAGGGCAGAGCGATCGTGCACATTCTGGAGCTTTTCCCCACGAATAGCCAACTGGTAGATACTATCAGTGACCGTGGCAAAAATGTGGCGCAAGTCTTCCTGCATCCTGGCAATGGACGCTTGTGCTCGCTGGGACGTCATGGTCCCTGCTGCTGCGTGTGGCTCCTTTTTTTTTCCCTAAATCTTATGAATCACGGCAATTTATTTAATTATTTCCTGGTGATTCTTCCTTTGCTTAAGCACGAGCAAGGACAGACAACTATCTTGTCTCCCTACCAAGGTCTCGATAAGTGTGAGGTGAAGGTGAAGGTAGTATAAAGCGCCGCGTGATCCGAGGGACAGAAATTGTACTCGTGCTCAGCCGACTCTTCCTCGGGAAGATAGTCGTCCGTATCCACAATGGTAGGCGCCGTCTGGAGAACGTCCCTTCCTCCTATCCCATCAAAGAGTTCTCCGACTTCTCCCTTTTTGATGGGAAAATCCGCGTGCCATCCTAGCCACGTCCCTTTGACCGAGTCTGGCTTGCAGAAATCAACAATGTCTTTGTGTCCGAATATAAGGGCTCGTTGCTTCGCCGCATTCGGCCCAAACGTGTTGAAATCACCACCAAAGACACACGGATCATAAGGATAGAGATGATCTCGGACTTGTTCCGCCTCTTTGGTTCTATATTCATCGGAGACCGAAAGATGAAAAACGCAAACGGCAATGATCCTTGACATATCTATTAGCCCGTCTTGTGCGCAGTAGAGTTTGATATTCCCGACGGCTCTTCCGTAGGATCCCTCCCCGTAGCCTGACGGGCTCATAGGCGTGTCTGAAAGGTAGGTGAGCTTTTTTTCAAACAAGACGAATTTGCTTCTCTTGTAACAAATCACATTATTAAGGCAGAGGGCCGTTCCGTTGGTTGGAAATTCCTCTACAACGTAACCAAAGGGGGGTTTTGCCAGCAGGTTCAAAAAGTCAACGATACAGTCCTCCTCGCCAAACTCTTTGAGCCTGCGGCACTCTTGCAGCATTAGAATGTCCGCGTCATGCTTCTGAATGAGGGCGAGGATTCTGGGCATGCGCTCGAGAAATGAAAAGCCTCCGGTTTCCGACTTTGCTGCGCGACACAGATTGTAACAGAGCAAGGAAATTTCCGGAGCATCAAAGTTTCCCACGATCAACGACGGCACGCTCGGTTTTTTCATTTTTTTCATTTTTTTTTGTGTCCGTCGCGTTCTTGTCTCTTGCGTTCTTCTTAGAGTGTACAAAAGCCTTGAGACAGTATCCGCTACTTTCCAGGAAAAAAACGCGACGTATGGGAGCACGAGCAGAGCCACACAGCAATCCCGAAGAGGAGAATCACGTCACGGTTATCACGTCCAATGTCATAGTCATTGTCGTCATCGTGCTCAGCGTGTTGGTCATCTGGAACCTCGTGGCGGTGCTCGTCTCTACCGAACAGCACGAAGAGACAGAAAGACGTCCAAAGACAAACTCCGAGAGGGCCGAGATGGACGAAATAATCAACGACTTGATCGACTCGGTGTACAACATGATGGACGATCCCGAGTGTAAAGAAGGATTGGACTGCCGATTGAATCATTATGAAGCAGCGAAGGCTGAACATGATAGTTCCTGTTGAGACATCAACTCTAACCCGAGGTATTATGACAGACCAGGCGGTGAAGAGGGTTTTTCCTGTTGGGACCTCAACTACAACCGCAAGTGTGATGTAGAGCACGAGGATAGAAACAAGGACGGCATCTGCGACGTGCTCGATTGTGTGGGCGAAGCATGACCGCCAATAAGTTTATTAAAGAGTTGTGAATCTCCCTTTAGAGAAATATGAGCGCGTTCCTGGCCTCGTTGATCCTCGTCTCCATCTTGCTTATCACGCCCATGACTTTGTCTTCCATGACTTTGGCGTCGACGCCCAGGTCCGAATCGGTAAAGTCGTTTGCGATCTTCGCTGCCTTGTTGAGATGCTCTCGCGCCTTGTCCATGGCGTCTTCGAGCTGGTATATCTGCAGAGCCATCTTGTTCTTCCGCACCGAAAGCGAGAGCATGCTCATCTTTTCACGTTCAATGGTTTTCTGGAGCCTTTTCTGCTCCTCTTCCTCGTTCTCAATCCTGAACTCCTTTTCGCTGACGTGTCTTCGCATGGCCTTGAGATATTCGACCAAGTGGCCCTCGTTCGAGGTAGCCAAGACGTAGTCGAGGAGCTGCGTCTCGCAGTAGTCGTAGGAATCTATTTGGCCGGGGCGAGCCCTGTTGTCGTACTCGCACGTCCTTGAGACCTTTGGCGGCACCACCAGTATTTTCTTCTCCTCGTGCTTCGACTTGCGCTTTCTCTTCGGATTCCGATTCGTCTTTTGGTGCGCTTTCTTGAATTTCTGTTTCAGAGCGTCATCGTTTCTTTTTGCTTGACCTCTTCGCTTCATGATGCGTGCGTTGTCGTTACTGTACTTTCTGCTTGACTGTTCTAAAAAAAGCACTGAAATTAAATTTACACTCAAATTTTATTTTATTTTATTTTTCTGATATCTTATTAAAGGCATCTTGGCCTAACATAGGTGGAAAGGGACCGTTGCGACCTTTCGAAACGATCAACCGTCATCCTTCTTCTGCGTCATCCGGTAAACGACATTGTCATCCTTGAAAGGTATAAGCGGGCGTGGTTCGACGTTTTTCTCACCAATGGGCGTGCCAGGTACCCTGTATGGTCTGAAAGCATCTTCTATCGATTCGTATCTCCAAGATCCCGTCTCAGGACGTCTGACCATCACGCGACTTGATGCTGGATCTCGAGCAACATTGACGCTAAGTTTATGAGTGGGGATATGTGTGCCGTCTGCGCGAATCGTGGGCGCGTAAATGGTGAGTTGAATGTACTCCAGGTAGTTTTTGCTATAATAAGAAGCAAATATCCGCATCAAACTCTTGCCGCCCAGTTCCGTGACAATGCCTTGCATCTCGTAGTGCTTCTTTACGTCATTCGCGGACTCCCATGCACCCTCGTACACTTTTTTCATGGATTCCGGCTCGATGGCAGATCCCCGTGAGTACATAGTAGGCATACAAATGATCATGAACGAAGCCCAGTCCTCTTTCGTTTCGCTCAGATCGACCCAGAACCGGTGTTTTTCGTGCGACCGTTGGCATCTCTCACACGTGTCGGGCTGATCGCAACGATGCACGTCGTCGGTCTCGGTCTCGCTCCCTTTTGTTTTCCTTTCTTCTTCTCCTCCCTCTCGCTTCATGGATCGCGAAAGAAAGAAAAAAAGGGTTCTAGAAAGAAAGAACTTTTATTAAAGGCAGCTTGCACATCATTCAAAGCGGGGATAGGGCTGTCTGGTGACCATCCATTTCAGTTCGCTCGTTTCCAGCAGCCTCTGAATCTTGTCCACAGGTTCCAGTACGTTCCAGTGATATATCCTTACTGTCGAACGGAATCCAACAAGAGTCTGGCCTTCCACCTCTTCTTTCCTCTCCCATATCTCAATATGAAAAGTAAACGTGTGGTCAATGATCTCATCCCGTGCTCGCACATAGCACTGAAAACTGTCTTCGCAATGCGTAGGCTGTTTCACGGTCCACTCTGGCATTTCTGTCTTGATGAGCACGAGGAGGGCATTGACCGATTGCTCCAGGCGCTCAAATTCTACTAGATACTTTGGATTGTTGTTTTTGATGGTTTCGTTTATTTTAAAAGGGGGTTTATCTATGGTGGAAGAAACATCTACTCCTCGCTTTTCTTCCTCCTCCTCGTGCTCCATCGCTACTGAGACAACGCGCTCAAGACACCCTGCGTTGCCTAAAGCGAAGCCTCCTTTACAGACTAGTGGTAGTAATGCGACATCCCTTGGGCAAGACGATGAGCTTTATGCCGTAGTCCGTCAAAACCTTGTCCTCTGCCAGCGGAATGCCTTTCTCTTTGGCCAGCTGGTGCGCAAGCTTTTCTATTGTTCGATAGTAGACCGTCGTACCGCGTTCCGTCGAAGCGATCATCCCGTTTTGACGCGAAAATCTCCAAGAGGCGGCATCTCCTCCTTTGCGGTATCCTATGACAAAGCCACGTTGTCCGTCTGTGTCCTTCACGAGGTCGAGCTTCCCAGAGAACCGCACAAACACCGCGCGACGACCAGCTTTCTCGTTTACCATCCTTGCAAACGTATCGCCGTCGATCATGCCGCACCACCAGGGCTGACGGTGTAGCGCTGAAATCTCGGAGAGCTTCATCCCGCCGAAAAGAGGCTTGGAAGGATGTTTTACGGAGGAGTCGTTGAACCAGTGGGGTTCCTGTCTTATGGGCCAAAAGTTGTCGAACATCTCCTCAAAATCCACGCGCTGGACCCTTTTGGTCCTTTCGTTCACACACGGAAGATCCTCGATGCCCCTAAAGTACCCGTATTTGGCGTGGATCTTCTCTCCAAACTCGTACAAGGAGATTTCCTTTTTCAGAGGACTGTTGGCAAACACGATGGACACGGCCAGGACGCGGTCCGTTACTCGTTGATTCATAATCTCCGCAGGCGTCGGTACCAAATCTTCTTTGGTGAGGGTCCCACAGGTGATGCGCAGTCTCGCCGTCGGGACGGCGTCGCCGGCTTCGTTCACGACAGTTAAAAGGGTCACGCTGTCGACAGAGGAAGCAAAGATTTCTGCTCCCGGCCTTTTTTCCATCGCACTGCTGTCGCTGTAATATATGGACTGGTCGGGATCCTTTTCCATTGCGTTGCTCGGGCTCAAATATCTGGACTCCTCGGACGGATATTCCATGGATTGTTGTTGTTATGATCGCTGTTGCTCGTGTTGTTGTTGTGAACAAACTAAAAAACTTTTTTTTTTCTCTTCTCCTCTCTGGGGAACTCCCACAGGGAACTCCCACCATTTTACTTCTTCCCTTAAAACCCTACATATTTGTGCTACATCGTTCTTCGTCTTCACTTGCACACGTTGTAATAAATGGGCCCTTCCTCGTGCTCTTCCTCGCTGTCCTCGCCCATATCAATGTCGTACTCGTACGCGTACTCTTCCGAAGAGTAACAGTAGCAGTCGCTCCCCTCATCCTCGTGCTCTGCGTCGTAGTCGCCGGACCAACCGGGCACTGGATTGTCCCACAGTATGCATATTTTCGCCGCCTTTTGTTCCGGGCAGAGACTATTATCCGACAGGATCGCCCGACCGGAAGCGTACTGATTCACCGCAGTAGATCGCATCAGAGATACTAAGCTATGAAGTCTTCCCGGCTTTTGGCGGACACAGTGGACGCAAACAGTACAGGACTCCTTGTTGTATTCCGCATAGCATATGGCGCATGTCCGTGCGCAGGTGTTGTGTTCACATACATACTCCTCAAAATGTTCTTCTTCCAAGCGCACCGCGTCTGGATTGTCTTTCGTTGCCCAACGAACAAACGATGCCCATGTTACGTTCTTTCCTTTGTCGTCGATGTATAGCCAGTCTAAATCTTCCTCTCTCCACTGCTGAAAGGATGTTTCTTTGCAAGGCACCTCTTTCGCGTTGAGCGCAGCTTCCTTCCACTTGATTCGCATGACATCGGAGGATATTTGATTAAAATTTTTGTTGACCAAAGAAACCGAACGCAGTATAGACCTCTTCGCGAGGTAGGAGAACATCAAAGCCCATATTTCACGAGGCAAGATGACTTCGCTCATCGTGCTTGGCTTCTTTGTCACGTTTGTTTGGTGTTTTTTTCTCCCAAAACAAAAAACAAAATTTGGGGGCAAAATAAATTTCCATATTTTTATTGTATTTGGTCACATTTGTAACGGAATACGCGAAAACAAAAAAAAAAGCACGATGAGCGTGGCACTCGAAGATTTGAAGGGAAAATGGGTTGTGCGTACGGAGGGCATTCCCGTGCCCATGTACATCATCGTACTTGGCTTCTTTGTCAGTAGGACGACTTCCGCCCTTACTGTTCCTTTCTCGCTTCCGTTGTCTTCTGCCTCTTTGCATCTTCCTCCTCCTTCTTGGGCGTTTCGCCCTCCTTCCTTTTCCTCTCTTCTTTGTCCTTCTTTTCGTTTTCTCTGATGGTCTCTTGCACAAAGTCGATCATCCAGTCCAGCGACCCGGATATAAATGCCACGACTTCGTCTTGTTCGGTCAGGCCGTATTCCGATTCCAGCTCGTGGCCTTTCATGCCTGCGGCTCTGCCGTAAACCCATTCGGCTTCATTTTGGTAAAATCTCTTGAAGTAATCCAGCTTCCACTGATCGCTCAACATCTCAAACTCTTCGTCGTAATTCGTTTCTTGATCACTGCTCATCGTTTCTTACTGTTTGGTTTGGTTTTTTTCTCCAAAAACAAAAAACAAAATTTGGGGGCAAAATAAATTTCCATATTTTTTTATTGCATTTGGTCACGTTTGTAACCGAAAACGCGAAAACAAAAAAAAAGCACGATGAGCGTCGCACTCAAAGATTTAAAGGGAAAATGGGTTGTGCGCACCAAGGCGATTCCCGTGCCTCTAGCCATGCTCGACGACCATTTGATAGCTAGCGAGGGCTCTTTGTGTCCGATGCACCCCTACGATAGGTCCTTTATGCACACTCCATCCTTCATTGTTGACGTGGTGCCCGAGGAGGATTATTTTGTGAAGATTAGCGCAAATGATATCATCCGACATGCTTGGGACACGCAGAACCTGGTTTTTGCAGCCCCATTGAAGCGATATGACACGGGGCATTGGAAAGAGGTTACTCAGCTGGAAGCGGACAATGCCATTGCAAAAAAGTACAAGCGTTACGACTGGCTTCGGCCAGGTATTGAAGAGAGAATAGAGAGTGCCATTGCGCTCTACAAGAAAGATGGCAGTTGCAACATGATGTTATTGCCTAAGAAACAAACCTTGGATACAAAATAAATTTCTACATTTTTACATTGCATTTGCTCACATTTGGAACGAAACACGCGAAAACAAAAAAAAAAGCGCGATGAGCGTCGCACTCAAAGATTTGAAGGGAAAATGGGCTGTGCGCACGGAGAGCATACTCACTGCCCACATGTACCTGCCGGATAATATTTCGTTTATGGATGAACCACACTTTATCATCGACATTGTGCGTGCAAAGGGTTATTTTGTAACGATTGCCCTGGAAGACGTCACTACGTTGTGTGGCCCAACCATAGACTCCCAACCACTCGCCTGGGCAAGTACATTGCACTTGTATGACACGCCCCACTGGAGAGAGACTTCCAAGGCAGAAATGGACAAAGCGATTGAAAAGAAAAGCAAGGAGTGGTCATTCCTTGGGCCGGGTGTTAGAGATAGACTCAAGAATGCCATTGCGCTCTACAAGAAAGATGGCAGTTGCAACATGATTTTATTGCCCAACAAATAAACCTTGGTCACTGGACAAGAATCGCGTGAGCAGGATCGTCATACAACCTTGTTTACGTAGTGCTGGGAGTGCGCTACAGATCCATCTTTATTCCACGAGGTCCAAAGTCCGTGAAGTTTGCCGTATTTGAAATAATAGTCGGCTCGTGCCGTTCCATCCTCCCAAAAGTATTTATAATGCCCATGGCGTATTCCATGGTCGAAATTTTCTATAGAGTTTAGTACCCCGTTTTCGTCCCAATGCTTCCAAGTTCCATGAGGTTGTCCATCTACCATTGGCTGTTCAACACTACAACTCTTATATCCCTCTGTCATTTCCTCTGATGAATCGCGCTTCCTTGTGTTGCTTTTGGTCAAATGCAAAAAAGACAGAAATAGAATTGACATGCAAATTTATTTTTTTTTTCTGTTGACCAAAAGCAACTAAAAGAAGCTCTTGCGTCCTCGGAACCAAAAAGATGCAACAAGGAAAGAAAAGCGCGAGGAAGACGGACATATTCCTCCGTGTGAAAAAACAAGCCAATCGCGAACACGAGCGGATCCATCAGTTGATCCACAACAAGGGTGACGAGACTTCGTCTTCCTTTCGCTCCTCCATTGATTCTATTCGCACCAAAATGAACCATAGTCCAGACCAGGTCGATTTGACCGACGAGTCCGACAAAGAGGCGGTTGAGCACGAACAAGAACCCGAGGACAAGTCCTTTGACAATCTCTTTGGTTCCGACGACGCAAGCGAAGAAGAAGAGGAGGAGGAATCCGGGCATACAGACTCTTCCAAGTGCTCGTCTCCTCCCTCCGTCACGTCTCCGAGAAAGAGGGACCGGTCCTCTCTGGGACAATCCATGCCGCCTCCTCCTGCTCGCGCTCAAAAACCTGCGAAGCGAGCACGAGGAGAGTCCTCAACTCGTGCGTGGGGAACGCTCCCTCCGGGGAGCAAAGCAGCCGCTTTAAAGACTTATACAGACGCTTACGGAAAACACAGTCTTAGTCGACAACTGCGCTGTGTCCGCAAGAGTGTGCAAACGACCGTGTCCAGCTTGGAAACAGATTTGATTGCAGCGTACAACAATGCCCTCTTTCTAAAGCTGGGATTTGAAGAAGACGCAGCACTCAAGTCTGCCGACAAACGATACCGCTCCGCGTTTGCGTCACTCCTAAAGAATCTGGACAAGTTGAACGACAAGACCATGTTCAACCTGCTGCAATTTGTTCGGCACGATGTGCACCTCATCCACAGCATTGAAGACGAGATCAACGGGTTTGTACGCGAAGTAGCAAATCAATGCGACGATGTGGTCCACGCTTATCCTCCTCCGCAGCCTGAACGCATGATCAATCTGTCTCTCTTTGACCGTCACCCTTCTACTCGTGGCTCTGGGGGGAAAAAGAGGTCCGGCAGTGGCACCAGCTCTCACATCACTGGCTCAGCTTCGTCCACACGGAGAACGGCTGCGGGTGGTCTCTCTTCCTCGGCAGCGCTTTCCTCGGGCTCTTCAGGACAGGGACGAGCAGCGGCAGGGAACCGAGGCAAAAAATCCACGGGCCTGAGACCAGTAATGAACGAGTTTACGGACTACCTGTCCCGTCTCAGCTCGTAACAGATCCAAACCAAAACAAAAAAAAAATAGAGAGAACCAAAGAGAAACAAAGTGTACAGGGACAACGCGAGCTATAGGGAAAACGATAGAGCAGGCATGAACAACTTTTGCGCACAGATGGAGCATTACGGTCCTTTTTTGATTACCACGCCGCGCTGTACCTTTGAGAGCCTCTACCTTATTGTTCCTTTTGCAAACTGGTCGATTGCGTACAATCAATGCTTCAAAAGCCTTCTTACAGACGAGGAGGAAGCAGCGATTGCCAAAATTGTGTGCGACCAAGAGCTCCTCTTTTGTACGGAACGATGGATCCCCGCGTTTTGCAAGGTTGTTGACCCTTCGATTGGCCAGCTGGCGCATGATATGTCTGAATCCACCTGCGACGAGTCTGTGTCCCTCCAAAAGCTTGCGCGCAACATGTCCATGGATTTTGATGCGTTTTGTTCCTCGTGCTGGACCAAGAGGGATCCGGATGAAACTGAATCTGGCAAAGGAACGGACGTGCCTCTGACCATAGATCACATTGAGGACATTGGGAGGGATCGCGTAAAAAAGGAAGAAAAAGAAGCGACACGGAAGAATCTCCAAGAGGTGCTGTGTTACTTGGCCATCTCGGACATTACGTTTTGGTTCATGCTCTATTTTGTCTGCCACATGAAAGGAGATGCCCTGTTTCGCACGCTCGAATTCCTCAAGCGAGGTACGGGATACATACTCGACGAAGAGACCACCCGCGCCCTCCAGCATTGGAAAGAGGGTCAAAAAAAGAGTGGTTCCATGGACCTGAATGCCATGGTCTTTATTATCATGTACTGAGTTCTCCCTAGTTACAATAAACCGTCTTGCATCAGGTTTTTTCTTCTTCTTCTCCAGATGGTCCTTCGTCCTTTATTGTGGACTTTGGCTTCACTTCGCTGCCTTCCTGCACTTCCTGAATGATGCCTTGGGTGAAATCAAACGGGGTTATCACTACCGATACAGACATGGGTACCGAAGTCACCCGATCATAGTCTTCTTTCGCGACCGAATAGCGGAGTCCAAATATCGTATTGTCTTCTTTGCATCGTTCCACTTGTTGCATTAATCCCGTTACCACGGGATGCCAAAGATAGTTGACCAGCGCAATCTCCTTTTTGCTTTCCTCGTGCTCAACCAACGCTTTCATTTTCTCGTAAAAGTCCTCTCCGTCCAGAGAGACAACGTAGTAATACGCGTTGCAGACGTCCGAGATACTCTTAAATTTGTAGATAAACGGAACGTCAGCATCACCGATACCATCGTCTTCCAACTCCATCCTTTCTGGCTCCAAAGATAGGTTGTTTGCCGGTAGCGTCTGGTAAGCAACGTCAATGATCTGTCCTCGACATACAAAGGCGAGTTCCTTCATGACGGTGTGCTGCTTTCTCCTCTTCTTGGACAATTCAGCGTCTGATTTTCTATATTTGAGCAAAACGTACAACAGCACAAAGGCTATGACGTTCACGCCGACGATCACATAGACAATCTCTGAGGTGAACATCGCTTGTTCCTCTCGCTTCCTTTTCTGCTTTCGTTTTTGTTTTTTGCAGAAATTCTAACCAAACAAAAAAAAACGCGCAACGTAGCCTTAAATGGAACAGCGAACGCAAAAAAAAAAAAAGTTATATTAAGCGCTGTTGAATACAAAGCGAATATGCATTCACCGTGTATTTTGACAATAGAAGCGCTGGCACAATGTTGCACATTCTCTATGGGTGGTTCTGGTGGACCTCCACCCTGGGAATGTGGTCCTATTTCTACACGGTCAGTACGACCGTGTTTTCGGCCTACTATGGATACAAATTTGTCCGGTACCTCTTCTTTTCGTCCAAGCACAAGAAAAAACGCTCCGACCAAGTCTTTTATTCTTCGTCTGCATCTTTGAGTGAAGAAGAAGAAGAAGAAGAAAGGATGAGTGACACGAGGCAGATTAACAATAAGACCGACAACGCAGAGAAACATGAGCACGAGGAAGGGGGAAATGCAACCCTGTACTTTGACCCTGCTATGGACAGTCCATTTTCCATTGGAGGCAACAGCACCTTTTCCTCGGGCTCATTCCGCGGACGAGCGCCGAAATCGTTTGATGCTCTTGTCTCCATGGTCATACGATGGACAACGTACTTTGCCATTGGTTTGTTGCTTTTGTTCACGCTTATTATCACGGGCGGCGTACTCATCACGTTTTTGGACAAGCTTCAAGAAGAGCGACAGATTCGTTCCGCTTACTACCAAGCGGTGAACGAGTGCAGAGACAAGCAAATACAGTCCGAGAAGATTGTGAACGCGTGCCGACACGCCATGCGGGAATACGAAAAGAGCTCACTCTTTGGGGCAATCAAAAAGACGTTTTTTGAAATGGTCAAGTCTCTGGACGATTGTGTATGGTACCTCAAGTCTTCTCCCGCTGCCTGGCTACTCTTGGCTCTAGGACTTTTTCTCTTTGGATGCAAAATCTTGTGGCCAGATCGAAACGAAAACTTTCCTCGCTATCTGAAATGGCTGCAGCGTGCAGGCATCCCCGTCGGAAAGTCGTCTACCGGACTTCGGCGGAGACACGACCCACAGAGTACCTATACTCGGCCGGCGTCCGATAGTGTGTACGGACATTCCGCTCAAATTCAGATTCCAAATAATGGACCCAAGCGCGTCACCCCAGTACAACGAGCACGAGGAAAGGCACATGAGCATTGATTCCTTGTTTCTCCACGGACATATACATACACACAAAAAAAAAAAATAAAATAAAATAAAATAAACAAACTCGTTGTGAATTTCCAAAAATTTTTACTTCCTCGTGCTCTTCAACCCAGGATGAAAGCGATGTATCCTGGCACAAGCCCTGACAAATCCCCCACTCGAAGAACAGTCTCTCCGGAAAGGACGAGTGCTGCAAGCCCCGAGCACGATGAAGCACGAAAAGAAGAAGAGGACGCCGAGTATGAGAGACGCGTACGAGGCGAGGTGTCCTCCGCAGAGGCAGGCGGCTTGCGCAATGTGAGCTGGGACAAAAACGTTTCAGTCAAACAGATTGTCGCTAGGACCACACTCACACGCAAAAAGTACATTGATATCACGGCGACTTACATTGTGTTCTGGATAGGAGAATGGCTTGCATACCTCAGCTACTCTTTCTTTATTCTTTTAGAATACGATTCCGAAGCGACGGGCATTGGCGCGTTCGCGTACTACTTTTGGAATGTCTCCACCACCGTGTTTCGTTCGATTCAGTTACTTTTTTACTTTGGCAAAACGGTGTTCTTCCTGCAGTTTGTCGTGGTCTCGATCTTCACGTTTTACGTCCTCCTGACGAACCGCAAAGCTTTTCATTTTGTTCCACCAGGAGAAGAGACGGCGTCCATGGTGTAAACCATAATAAATGTAGGATTTTTCGGAAAGATTAACATTGGGGTGAAATGCCCTCTTTCTATACGGTATGCTGTACAAGATTTCTGAGAACCAATGAAAAGAGAGGATTTGTGTCTCTGTCGGATTTTTATGATTTGTCATTGGATAAAGTTGACGAAATCAGGGTTAGTGTTGGCTATTAAAACGGAGGCAATGTGTTATAATTTTTCCTCAACAGAGCATGAATACATTTTTTTGTCGCCGGACGCCGAAGGCCGAAAAAATCTCGAAAAAATCACCAAGTCACAAAACGTTCCCGTGACTTGTGTCTCCGTAATTTTTTTTTTACCTTGAGATTTTTTTTTTCTGTGGCTCGTTGAAAAACAAAAAATGACAGAGACACGGACACTGGCCACTTCATTTTACTTGTCTGCACTGCCAAAAAAAAAAAATAAATAAACAATAGACTTCTTCTGTTTCTATAGCATAACTTCATCTCCGTCGTTGTCACGAGGATAAAACGATGTGAGCTCTATGCTAAACCTGAAGCCGTCCGCTGCATAAATTATTCTTCCAAAATAAAAGACAAGTCTATGAGACTCCGGCGTCGAGACCACCTTAATCCCCTGACTTATAAAGCAGTCTTCCTCCTCGACCGCTGCGTTCCAAAGCGTTTCCAAAAGTGCGCAGATGCACTCCTTGTCGTCTTTCCCCAAAAAATGATCCGGTATTTGTTTTTGGGTACCTTCGAACTCGTCACGGATCCACTCGTACTTGTTCATGTCAATGTCGATATAGACACCGCCCGGTTCTCCAAACAATTTATTCATGACCATGGAGAGACTTTCGTCCGCGTATACGCTCAAGCGCAGCTGGCCATTCTTCTTGTCTCTCCTCAGTCTTGGCATTGACTTTGGAGGAATACTTATGTGGATCCGCGCTCGTTGTAATCTTTTTGAAAGAGTGAAAAAAGAACCCACCCAAAGGCAATTATTCTTTCGCAAATTCTCCCCCAAATTAATTCATTTTTTTAATTTTTTATATTTTTGATATTTTTTTTGGGCCGCGAAAAGCGCTGCACCTGTTGCCACACAATCGCGATCAATGGAAACATCTCCGCCGTTGCCTCCCTCGGCACCTCCTCCTGCGTCCTTTTCTCTGGATCAGTTGATTGATGCCAGTCCTGCTGTAGTGGATCATATACGCCCTTCTCGTGCTTTTGTCACCGCACGGGCTGAACTCGACAAGAGAAAACGAGAAGTGTTCAACAAGGAAAGAGAAGGCGGTTTTTTTCCTGCAGATCTCGCGGGACCCGCTTTTGTTAAACAGCGCACGGGTACAGTAGACGTGGAACCGAAAAGGTACCTCACGTCCTACCGCGTACCTTCCTATTTTACCAAAGTCGGTCCGAGAAGGTACGAAGCCAAGCTGTGGAAGCTCTTGTCCTTGGATGTGATCAACGTGCTCAAAGCGCACAGCATCGAGCATCTTATCTGTGTAGACGCGGGACTGATCCCGTTGCCTTCCTGGTGGGAGAAAACAGGGATGACCTTCCACCAATTTACCGAGAAAGGCGCCGCGCTGGACGCTTGTGCGGAGAAGCTCTTGGAAGCCAACCCGGACAGTCTTATCTTGGTTGCGACTTCTTAGGCCATTGCCTTTCGCAAAAACAAAAAAATTAATCAATGTGTTTTATGCATTAAAAGAACACCGGGCCGCTTCACTCGGCGGATGATTCCATCTCGTGGTACTTGTGGATAAACCAGGTCCATATGCTCTTTTTTTCGATGGTAGAGTAACCCCAGCGGTGGAACATGCAGTTGATGGCGCTGTAGGAGACTGCCTCGTTTCGAAAGAAACAGTCCCCGAAATTAAGACTGTGAAGCGCTCGCATCGCCAGAGTTCGGTTCCAAATCTGCTTGCTCAACGTCTGTGAAGTCACGTCGGGAAGCGGGCCCTCGGGAACCGTACACATGACCCACACTTTACACTGCTTGTCTACGCGTGCATCAACCTCGGTTTCCTTTTCTTCTTCGTCCTCTGTATCGCTCGAAGAGGAGGATAAAGAAGTAAGGACAATGCCCGCTTCCATAACCTCCGCCTCCTCCTCGGTTGCTTCTGGAAGAGGGGTGCGCAGGGACACGACAGGAGCCGTGTGTACAGGAAGAGAATCAACGGGCATCTCGCCTAATGACGGTAGAATCGACCTGAAAATCCCCTCGCGTTTTCTCACGGCCATTCTAACGCAGGCATCGATAGCGACGCGAAACTTTGTATGGGATTGGTCGAGTTCGTGAAACTTTCGTTTTACGCCTCCGAGTTCTTTTTTGAGGCGTCCGATTTCCACTTGCAAACGAGCGTTCTCCGTCGTCACCTCACGCTTTTCTAGTCTAAACTTTTTCATATGCGCGTGCGCGTTTCTGTTGACGATTTCCATCGTGGTAAGTTTGCCCTTTGTCTTCTCAAACTCGTCGCTGTTTTCTTGAATGATCTTGAAAAAGCGTAGAACTACGCCCATAAAGTCGTCTTTGGAGTTGAACACTTTGGAGTTGAGCACTTCACCCAACACCGAGAGTTGTTGATCGTACTTGGAATCAGTGACTTCTGCTTCCTCGTTCTCGGGCTCTTCTACACATCGCTCTTCCGAACTCATTGTCACACTGTGCTTAACAAAGAAAGAAAAAAGAGAGAGAGAAAACTTGCCACGTGGTGCTTCTCGTACAAGTTTGTGAAATACAAGTTTAGAACAAATTCTGAATTTGCACACAAATGCATGTTCACTGAAACTCCGGTAGATTTAGTACTAATTTAAGAAACATATTTGTACAAAAATTTTATAACTCCGGCGAGAAACTTTGTACTAATTTTTGTATAACTCCGACAACTTTCAAACCTTGCTTTGGTCCAAAAGTTTATTTGTCTTTGGACATGGATTTCGTAAACATTTCGCGGGACATTTTGGCTCGAGCCGCTCGGAACTCGTCGTAGTTGAAGGTAATGTGACCTGCCTTCTCCAACCTTTCCATGTTCTGCCTCGTGCTTTCGCAACCAAACTCTTGGTAGACTTGCCATATCTGAAGCGGAGCTCCGTACGCCAAATCATAAAACCATTCGCATTCTTCCCCTTTTCCATTGTGAATAATCGCCTTGAGGGGTCCAGCACGAGGAGGACGTTGTGCAACAATATACGAGTCACAGTTTCCATACCGCAGGATTTTTTCTACGTCGTCCAGTCCGATCCACGGGTAATTCTTGAGAAACCCGAGGAGTACGTTTGTTAGTCTCTTGAGCAAGTCTTCAATTTTGCCTTTTTCTCGGACTACAGGGTCGAGCTCTACCGTACGCATTCCACAATAGACTTGCACAGGCCACATATTCCCCAGCGTGACAGACATTTGTTCAAGATGTTTGACACGGGGAATGCCTACCGCATTGCGCCAACTTCCGTCCTCTTCGTTCTCAATTCTTATATTGTAGTGTTCACCGTCTTCGTTGATAATACCCTTGAGATTCCTGCGTATCTCGTCTTCTGGAGATTCTCTTTCTTCTTCTTCTTTCTTGGATTTCCTTTCCTCCGTGAAGGAATCTTCGTGCTCTTCCTCTGTCGTGTCGCTCGCTGCTTCCATCTTGATCGTTGCGCTTTTTACGGACGTGTGCCTCTGTAAAGTTTTTTACGTTGCGTTTTCCCTTTTCCTTTTTTTTTTTTTTGGACGTTGGTGAGTAGATGCGCATCGCGAGACTGCGCCCTGATAAATGCTTGTCGAGGCCTTGGCGTGGATTCTTGCGGCGAATCGCACCCTTGTCGAATGGGTCGACAGCTTGGAAAAAGTGCCTTCACGACTGTCTCCCGAAATAGAACAGAGGCAGTGGCGCCGGGACAACTCCTGGTTCAATTGGTTCATAATGTTCCTTCTCTTATTGATCATGGTGTTTGCGCTGTGCGAATGTCTTCGGATTGGATATCGGCTGTGCTTGCGATGCTTCTCGTGCATTGGGTCCCTCCTGAGAGGCCCTCACGAGGGTGTCAAACAGAAAAAAACCGCTTAGCAGTAAAGTCTTTAAGTAAGCATTTATTTCATTTCCAGAGAGACACAAGAGTCTATGCAGAATCAAGGGACACCGCTCTACGAAGATTCTCCATGACTGTGTCCATCATTTCTCGCAGGCTGGGCGGTGCATACAGTATCGCGGCCACAAGAGGTACAAGGGTACCGATCACTGGTCCCCATCGAGACGTATAAAACCATCGGGCAATGCTCCACAGTATTTTGGCGCACGAGCAGCTCATCATCAACAATCCCACGAGAAACGCCAAGCTAGAAAGCACGAAGAGGGGGTTGTAGGTAGAAAAGATCGTAACAGTATGCAGGAGTTCCCACGCCATGCTCGCTTTGTCGAAAAAAAGCAGGCTAGGAAAGTGAACATAAAATGCATACAAAAGAGTGGCCGTTTTATTTTTCACACCCATGTGCCAGAGACATGGACATAGCTGCGCCGCCCTGGTACGCCACAAATACGCATTATTTTCGGAGATGGCTTTGGCCGAGCTCTCATAGTCCGGTCGAAACGTCCCGCTGTCCAAGATACAAATGATCGAATTTCCATCGCTAAGAGGAGTTTATTTGCGGGCGCAAATCCCACAAGGGGCGTCTTTGTGTTTGTCACACACTGTCCATCTGTGCTTGCGGCACGCCACGGGAATCATCGTGGAACACTTAATACAATCGATCCAAGCATTCACGGGCCATCTCTCCGCGTCTTGATAACATCCGTGACTCACTTCCAGTGATTCCAATGGCCTTTTTCTTCTCAATTCAAGTTGACACTCGAAGCACGTGGCAATGCAACGCGCGCAATGATGCAGCGAACACCTATCGCATCTACAAGGTAGCGTGAATCCGTTGATGAAAACAACTCGCTCTTCGCCATCGTCGTAGGATTGAATCTTCCAAGCGTCCAAGACCCCGCACGAAGGGCATTGGTCACCGTCCGCCCTCAGCTCCGCAAGCTCCTGCAGAGCTTCTTCCAAGG
>SDBT01002959.1_pt1 | contig 29582 bp, 26 predicted proteins | sample 2277101 | NCBI WGS metagenome assembly SDBT01 (sample SAMN10404973, study PRJNA504765) | marine sediment metagenome | isolation source: marine sediment core GS10_PC15, 103 cmbsf | place: Arctic Ocean: Southern Knipovich Ridge | collected 2010
AATAGGCCGTTCGACCAAAAGTCAGAATCTAAATAAATGATGAAAAATCACAATGGGAACGTATATTCTATTGACTTTTTTCTCAATAGACATTCCGTAGGAATCTTCCTGCTTGTCGAAATCGAATCTGCACGTTGGAAGATCCTTCCAGGATGACAGTAAAAACTTTGCTAATCTCCCAAGGCGATCGTTGCCTGCCCGGCGAAGACCGGCGTTAGATGAATATATCCAATATGTAATTAACTAATCAGTTTGTGAAAAACTCTTTTAAAAGAGAAAACAATTTAATTAAACAGTCCGAACTTAACAATATAAAATCTATGAGTTTCCCTAAAAAAAGTCTCATATAATTAACAGATGTAAAAGATTTTTCACAAAAGATGAAAAAAATCTTAAAAATCTTTATTTTATAACACGCCAAAAGAAAACGACATGGTAAGCGGTTCATTCCAAACCTACCGGCAGATTTTGTCTTTTTAAATCATGGATGGTTAAATTTCGATCTGTCGCTACAATATAATATTCACATGGAAATTGACTTTATAACGATTTTTATTATTGGGTTTCTGGGAGGATTTGGTCATTGCATCGGTATGTGTGGCGGTATTGTGCTGACCTATACCTTAAAAATAGAAGAAAATTATCCTCCTGTCCATCCCTCCAGGTGGCAAGCACTTAAACCGCATTTACTTTATAATACGGGAAGAGTTCTTACTTATACTTTTTTAGGCCAGATCTTTGGATTGATCGGCAGTACAATTGGCATTGTCTTCGCCATCAGGGATTTTCAGGGTTTTTTGCAAATAATTGCCGGTATCATCATGATCCTTATGGGTATAGAGCTTGCCGGATTGATCCCATCCATTTCGCCGGATACCTTTCCGGGTGTGAACAAATTCAAAAAAATGATCACATCCCTTTTTAATCAGGTTAATAGAGACAATACTATTATACTGGGTTTGGTCCTGGGCTTTCTACCCTGTGGATTGGTCTATGCAGCAGGGGCAAAAGCGGCTGCAACACAGAGCATGATCGGTGGTATGATGACTATGCTGCTATTTGGTCTTGGTACTTTTCCGGCTATGTTGATTACCGGCTTATCCGCCCACGTAATTTCAAAAAAATTGCGACGTCAATTCTATCGTCTGGCTGCAATTTTGGTTATAATCTTAGGAATTCTTGCCCTGCTCAGAGGAGTCGATGCTCTGGGATGGTATCGATTCTATTGGCTTTTCTGAGGTTTAAATGGATCATATACAAAAAACAAATACCCGACAAAGTAAAGCAGAGATTAGCTGTTACCATTGTGGCGAGTTATGCCCGAATTCAGAGGTCAGAATAGCGGATAAATATTTCTGCTGTAACGGATGCAAACTGGTCTATGAATTGTTGGAGGAAAAGGATCTTTGCGCCTATTATTCTCTCGCCCAGACACCGGGTACATCTCCCCCTGAAGCCGGTATGCAATCCAAATATAGTTATCTCGATGATGATATTGTAAGCAAACAGCTAGTAAACTTTCGGGATAGCCATCTAAGTAAGGTCTCATTCAGAATCCCCGCCATTCATTGCAGTTCCTGCATCTGGTTGCTGGAAAATTTATACCGTGTGGATCCCGGTGTGATTGAATCGAAAGTAAATTATTTACGCAAAGAACTGACCATATCGTTTTCGGAAGAGAAAACAAGTTTAAGAGCATTGGTTGAAATACTTGCCTCAATCGGTTATGAGCCCGAAATCAATCTGGCCAGTTTACAAAAACAGGTCCAGAAGAATACAGATAAAGAGCTGTATCTCCAGATAGGTGTGGCAGGATTTGCCTTTGGAAATATCATGCTGCTAAGTTTTCCTCAATATCTTGCCATAGATGAATCAATCAGTCAGGAATTTTTATCTTTTTTTGGTTATGTGAGTTTATTTCTGGCTTTGCCTGTATTGTTATATAGTAGTATGAGTTATTTTAAGTCCGCCTTTCACAGTCTGATGCAAAAGGTGGTCAATATGGATGTACCCATTTCCTTAGGTATCATCACCCTATTTTCACGTAGTGTCTATCATATATTGGCTGGTGAAGGAACCGGGTATATGGATTCATTTACTGCACTTGTATTTCTGCTTTTAATAGGGAAGCTTTTTCAGAAAAAGACCTATGACGCCTTATCCTTTGATCGTGATTACCGCTCATATTTCCCTCTATCTGTTACACGAAAAGAGGATAAAAAGGAAGTCAGTATTCCTCTGGAAAAGATAACTGTCGGTGATCGGATCGTTTTAACAAACAACGAGTTAATACCGGCAGATGCCGTATTGATAAAAGGTATCGCACTGATAGATTATAGCTTTGTTACCGGAGAATCGACCCCGGTGGACAAACTATCCGGAGATATGCTCTATGCCGGTGGGAAACATCTGGGTGCTCAAATTGAAGTGGAGATAATTAAAGAAGTTTCTCAGAGTTATTTAACCCAATTGTGGAATGATGATGCCTTTAGCAAACAGGATGAGGAGAGAAATTTTACCTCACTAGCCAATGTGGTTAGCAAATATTTTACATTTGCGGTACTCCTGATAGCCACCCTATCAGCATTTTACTGGCTTCCGGAAAACGTAGCATTAGCCTTGAATGCCTTTACAGCTGTGCTGATTGTTGCCTGTCCCTGTGCTTTAGCTCTATCAACCCCTTTTACTCTTGGCAATACCCTGCGAATTTTCGGAAAAAATAATTTTTATCTTAAAAATATTTCGGTAATCGAAGCCCTGGCCAAAATCAAAACCATCATCTTTGACAAAACCGGTACCCTGACCCGCTCAACAGGAAAATTGACGAAATTTATTCCTGCTCATGAATTCAGCAGCGAATTAGATGACACTGAAATACTGTATCTGCGGTCCCTGGTAAAACAATCAAATCATCCCCTAAGCAGACGATTGTACACAGAATTAAGAGCAGGTACGACTGTATCCGTAAATAATTTCATGGAGCATCCGGGGAAAGGTTTATCCGGTCAGATCGAAGACAATACGATTAAAATTGGTTCATCTCAATATATAATTATCGATGAAGATATAAATACCGAGCAAACGGCTTCCCGGGTATTATTGGAGATAAATGGCATATATCGAGGTCATTTTATTCTTCCAAACCAGTATCGAAGGGGTATTTGGAAAATGATCGGCGAACTAGCACAGCAATACAAGACCTATGTTTTATCCGGTGACAATGAAGGAGAAAAGGAAAATCTTGCTGCTATTTTTAGTGATGATAAAAGGCTGCTCTTCAATCAATCACCATATGACAAACTAAATTTTATCAAGGAATTGCAAGTCAGGTCTGAGAAGATTTTAATGATTGGTGATGGATTAAATGATGCTGGTGCACTTAAACAGAGTGATGTTGGAGTATCGCTATCCGAGGACATCAATACATTCACCCCGGCGTCTGATGGTATCATAAATGCCGATCAGTTTATACTTTTGCCAAAATTTTTAAAGTTTTCCAGAGTCAGTATTAGGATTATAATTTTAAGTTTTTTAATTTCATTTTTGTATAATATTATCGGACTATTTTTTGCTGTTCAGGGAACCCTTTCACCATTGATAGCGGCCATTTTGATGCCGGCCAGTTCACTGACCGTGGTACTGTTTACTATTGGAACCACAACCTTCTGGGGCAAAAAAATGGACCTTCGTACTTGAATTATCAGGAAAAACCCGGGGGATACTAAAATGAGTGCCATGTTTTTTTTGGTTCTGGCCAGTCTGTTAGTCGCCGTTGGTTTCCTTATTGCCTTTTTGTGGGCTGTAAAGAGCGGGCAATTTGAGGATAAATATACCCCAAAAATTAGAATACTCTTTGATGATAACAAAAAACCTTCGGAGAATAAACTAAATCTCAGTAAAAGTAAGGAGAATTAGTAAATGGCTACGGTTGATACATTTAATTATGATAACAAAATTGTTCGGGATTTTGCTTTCGCCACATCCTTATGGGGTATTATTGGAATGCTGGTTGGTGTCATTATCGCTTTTCAAATATTCTTACCCAGTTTAAATTTTGGTATTCCCTATCTTACGTTTAGCAGATTACGTCCTCTTCATACCAATGCTGTAATTTTTGCCTTTGTCGGCAATGGCATCTTTATGGGCGTATATTACTCCCTCCAGCGTTTGTGTAAAGCACGATTGTATAGTGATCTACTGGGTAAAATTCACTTCTGGGGATGGCAATTAATCATCGTTTCAGCAGCTATTACAATTCCACTTGGATTTACCACCGGTAAAGAATATGCCGAACTGGAATGGCCGGTTGATCTGGCAATTGCGGTTATTTGGATTACCTTTGGTATCAACATGATCGGTACCATCATAAAACGTCGTGAAAAACACATGTATGTTGCCATCTGGTTTTATCTCGCTACCTTTTTTACTGTTACTATTTTGCATGTGGTCAATTCCATCGAGATCCCTGTCAGTTTTCTTAAAAGTTATCCTGTTTATGCCGGTGTGCAGGATGCTTTGGTACAGTGGTGGTACGGCCACAATGCAGTCGCTTTCTTTTTAACGACACCCTATTTGGGACTTATGTACTACTTTTTACCCAAGGCGGCAAACAGACCGATTTATTCTTATCGTTTGTCAATCGTACACTTCTGGGCTCTGATATTTATCTATATCTGGGCCGGGCCTCATCATCTGCTTTACACCGCACTTCCCGATTGGGCGCAGTCTTTGGGCACTGTATTTTCAATCATGCTTATTGCACCCTCCTGGGGCGGCATGTTAAATGGATTACTGACTTTGCGGGGTGCCTGGGACCGGGTAAGGGAAGATCCGATTCTAAAATTTATGGTTGTAGCCGTTACAGCCTATGGTATGGCCACTTTTGAAGGCCCTATGCTTGCCCTCAAGAGTATCAACGCTCTGTCACATTATACAGACTGGACTATTGCTCATGTCCACATCGGTACGTTGGGTTGGAATGGATTATTAACCTTTGGCATATTGTACTGGCTTATCCCAAGACTCTATAACACAAAGTTATATTCAATTAAGCTGGCCAATTTGCATTTCTGGATTGCTACTCTGGGAATGATTTTTTATGCCATACCCTTGTATTGGGCAGGGATTACACAGGGATTGATGTGGAAAGAATTTACAGTTGAGGGTTATCTGCAATATCCTTTATTTCTTGAAACCGTTCTTCAGATTGTACCAATGTATATCATCAGGGCATTTGGAGGGACTTTATACTTTTGCGGTGTATTCTTTATGTATTACAATCTGGCCAAAACGGTCAGGAGTGGATCGTTGCTTGCCAATGAGGAAGCACAAGCTGCTCCATTAAATGCCCAACCGGAACACACCGAAGGTAATACCTATTTTCATCGCTGGATTGAGAGACGCCCGGTACAATTTATTATCGTTACTATTATTGCCGTTCTGATTGGCGGTTTGGTCGAATTGATCCCCACTTTTCTTGTCAAATCTAACATTCCGACGATATCCAGTGTAAAACCATATACACCATTAGAACTCGAAGGACGTGACATATATGTTCGGGAAGGCTGCTATACCTGTCATTCCCAGATGATCCGGCCATTCAGATCAGAGACGGAGCGATATGGTGAATATTCCAAAGCCGGGGAATTTGTCTATGATCACCCCTTTCAGTGGGGCTCCAAGCGTACCGGACCGGACCTGCATAGAATAGGAGGGAAGTACCCGGACGCCTGGCATTATAATCATATGCTGGAACCGGAATCCATGTCTCCCGGTTCATTGATGCCCCCCTATCCCTGGTTGATTGAAGACCGATTAAACACATCGGACACAGAAAACAAAATTCGTGCCATGCAAACACTTGGCGTTCCCTATCCTGGTGGTTACGATAAATATGCGCTGGAAGACTTGCAGCGTCAGGCAGAGGAAATCACGACCCGCCTGAAAGAATCCGGTATCGAAGCCAACCCGGACAAAGAAATTATCGCATTGATCGCATACATACAGAGGCTGGGTATTGATATTAAAGGAGAATAATGTTTAGTAATTTATTGGAATCAATAAGCGGAATAGAATTTTTTGGTCTCGTGTCCCTTTTAATATTTTTCTCTATTTTTATCATGGTCTTATTCTGGACCGTAAAAATGGATAGAAACTACATAAACAAGATGAAAGAAATGCCACTGGACTCATCCAATTTGAACGGAGATATATAACATGGCTAAAATCAACGAAAAGGATGTTTTATTGGACCATAATTACGATGGCATCCAGGAGCTTGATAATGATTTGCCTCCCTGGTGGCTTTGGATGTTTTATATTTCCATCATCTGGAGTGTCCTATATATGATCCATTATCATGTTATCGGAAGTGGTGATTTATCGGCAGTGGAATATGAGAAAGAGATGAACCCACAATGGGAAGAGACAGTTACGGCGCGCGATTTTTCAATCGGTTACCATTCACCATTTTATAAAACCGGTGAAGAAGTTACTCCACTCTTACGTGTCCAGATAGCTCTGGCGCAAGAGAAGGAAGCAGCGCTTCTGGCTACTCAGAATATGGAAGCTGCTGGCACCCTCAAAGTAGAGGATATAAGTTTTGCTGATATTATACAGGCGGCTATGCGGGTAGCTACTTCTGCTGACCTTGAAAAACTACAAAATGCTTTTCCGGGAATTTATGCGGCATATGAGGCGGCTGAAACTGGTACACCCACGATTGCGGAGGCGAAACCCGTTTCAGATTTGGAGCCCCTGACTGATGCGGCCAGCCTGACGGCGGGGAAATCGATCTTTATAACCAATTGTGCTACCTGTCATGGCAAGCTTGGCGAAGGAGGCATCGGACCGAATATGACCGATAATTATTTTATTCATGGACCAACCATGAACGATATGATAAAAGTGATAAATACAGGGGTGCCGGCAAAAGGCATGATATCTTGGCGGGGTATTTTAAAGGACGACCAGATTGAGCAAGTTGCCAGTTTTATAACAACCTTGAGAGGTACCAATCCTCCCAACGCCAAAACCCCACAGGGCGATAAGGTAGAATAGATAAGATTAAAGATGACCCCTATACAAAAAGATACCGAGGCCTATCGCGACAAAGTTGCAACTGTTGATGAATCCGGAAAGCGTATCTGGATCTACCCAAAAAAACCGAAAGGTTCCCTTACCCGGGCTCGCGAAATTGTAGCGGCTTTCCTTCTCCTCTTTTTATTCCTGGCCCCTTTTGTCAAAATTAGTGGCCAACCGTTTCTCCTATTTGATATAATTAACCGAAAGTTCATCATATTTGGATTGGTATTCTGGCCTCAGGATTTTCATTTATTTGTTTTAGCAACGATATCCCTGGTAGTATTTATTGTCCTTTTCACCGTTTCGCTTGGGCGATTATGGTGTGGATGGGCTTGTCCTCAGACGATTTTTATGGAGATGGTCTTCCGTAAAATTGAATACTGGATTGAAGGTGATGCACGCAAACAAATAGCGTTGAATAAGGCGCCATGGACAGGACAAAAAGTATTCAAAAAGACTCTAAAACATCTCATCTTCTATGGCATTGCTTTTCTAATTGGAAATACCTTCCTTGCCTATATTATTGGAGCCGAGGCGTTATATGAAATCATTACAGATCCAACCTCAGAACATATAGTTGGTCTCACCACCATGATAGGTTTCAGCACCGTTTTTTATGGAGTTTTTGCTTTTTTCAGGGAACAGGTCTGTACCATGGTTTGTCCTTACGGAAGACTTCAGGGAGTTTTACTCGACCCGAATTCAATTGTGGTAGCCTACGATTTCAAGCGCGGTGAACTGCGGGGTCGATATAGAAAACAGGAAGAAAGAGCCGATCACGGCGATTGTGTTGATTGTCAACAGTGTGTGGAAGTATGTCCAACGGGTATCGATATTAGAAATGGTACTCAGCTAGAATGTATCAACTGTACAGCTTGCATCGACGCCTGCAATACAGTTATGTCAAAATTAAACTGGCCAAGCGGATTAATTCGTTATGCGTCATTCAATGGAATAGAAGAAGGGACAAAGCTCAAAGTAACACCGCGTATTGTTGGTTACGCTGTCATCTTAATTTTACTCCTTTTTATTACTGGATTTTTTCTGTTTAATCGTGCTGCTGTGGAAACCACTATTCTCCGCACACCAGGACTTTTATATCAGGAAACTGAAAATGGTGGGATCTCCAATCTTTACAATTTAAAGATCATCAATAAAACCTATGAAGTTAAACCGATTGAATTGCGGTTAAAATCTCCTCAAGGTGAGATAAAAGTCGTCGGTGGCCCTTTACAGGTTCCGGAAAGCGGTATGCTTGAATCTGCATTTTTTGTCGAGATACCAGCCCGCAATATAAAATTTCCACGTATTCTTCTATATATAGAAATTTTTTCTGGTGACGAATTGTTAGATGAAATTAGAACTTCATTTATAGGACCAGAGAGAAAGAAGTAGCGATCATGAAAAAATCCAGCCACTGGCCTGTAGGCATTGCCATCATATATATCTCCTTCGTGGTGATATTGATTGCTTTTGTCATATTCTCAACCTTTCATAAGGTTGATCTCGTTACGAAAGACTATTATGAACAGGAAATCAAATACCAACAGCAGATCAACAGGATTAACCGGGCCGATTCGTTATCTGCACCGGTAAACTGGCACCATGATAAAGATCAGAGATTGGTTACGATTCAGTTTCCAAAGGAACTAAATGCCAAAAATATCGAAGGGAAGATACTCTTTTTCAGACCCTCAGATGCAAAGCAAGATAAACTTATAGCCCTTCGTTTATCGTCAAAAAATAATCAGGTCATAAGTACTAAGCATCTTATTCCGGGCTTATGGAAATTGAAAATATTCTGGCAGGTAGATCAAAAGGATTTTTATACGGAAGGGATTTTGGTAATTTAATGAATAAAAGTTTAGAAAGTGATCATTTTAAGCGTTGTGCCTACTGTAATAAATTCTGGTATTCCCGGGATGAGTTTCTGAGTGACTCTGAGATTCAACTTGTAGGTTACCAGCCACATTATAAAAATATGGAAGAGGGATTATTTCTATTTAATCATCTTATCTGTACCTCAACCTTATCGGTCGTGAGCCAGAAGTTGCGAGATCTGTACACCGGCCCCTTTTACACAGCTAACAAATTAAACGAAGATCAATTGAATTATGATGATTGTCCTGATTTCTGTCTCTTTAAAAATAAAATGAAGGGATGTCTGCAGCAATGTGAACGGGCATTTGTCAGCGAAGTAATTCAGATCCTCATCATGTGGAAGAAAGAGAAAAATGTGTCAGAATGAGGTGTCCAGAACTAAGAACCTATATTTTTTTCAACAAATCCTCTAATATCGATCGGCCTTTTTCTTCATCTTTCTTCATCACATAAATATCTGCCAGCCCTTTTTGGCCGATGAACAACCCATCATAAGCCGTGTCATAATTACTGCGTATTTGTATACCAATTTCGGCATTCTTAAAGGTCTCTTCAATTAACGGAATTAATGTCTCGTCTTTTTTGTCAAGTGTGAATATTTTAACCGTATCTTCCATAGTCACTCCTTAACCAATAAAACTTATGTATATCAGCTGATGATCCTATATATTCTCCCCAATATTAATAAAGCAATTCTGTCCCCGCAAATTCTATGGCTACAAATATCTTAAATTGACGAAGGCTCTTGTATTTTAGATGATGTAGTTAATATGACAAAATTATTATTAATCCTGTTCTACTTATAAACCCAAAAGGACACAGAGATAATTATATATTTTATTTTAATTTTCTAGCCTAAATTATTCACAACCACAAAGGCACTAAGTCACAAAGTTTTAAGAAATAATAAGTTATAAGAATCAAAAGATTAAAATATTTAATCTTTTATTTACAACTCCTAAATATTTGATTCCTTTGTGTCTTCGAGTCTTAGTGGTAGAATTCATAAATTATTCAGGTTATTAAAATATATTTAAATATTCATGGAATAATCTTATCTTATTCTTGTCTAATCGGGTGAAAGAAAAAACAAGCGATACTATGGAAGATGCGCAGATTCTGCAAGAAATAAAAAGTGGTAACACCGAAGCGTATAAACAGCTTATTAATCGATACGAGTCCCTGGTTGCCAGCACTATTATTGGGATGATCAGCAATTGCCCAGAAGCAGACGATATTGGTCAGGAAGTCTTTATCCGGTTTTACAAAGCGATTAACAACTTCCGTGGTGAATCAACTATTGGTACTTATCTGACCCGGATTGCCATCAATCTTTCAATAAACGAACTAAAAAGGCGTAAACGAAAAAACCTGATTTTCAAACCTACTGATGAACAGACATTGGATTTTGCCGATACTGAGAGTAAAAACGGTTATGATGACTCAGTGGAGCTGGTTCAAAAGGCCATTCAGAAACTAGAACCAAAATTCAGATCCGTTATTGTTTTACGTCTGATTGACGATTATTCAACTGAGGAAACAGCAAAAATATTAGACATCCCCCTGGGTACGGTTCTATCCAGGCTATCCCGGGGACAACAAAAACTCAGGGAAATACTTTCACCATTAATGGAGATAAATAATGGATGAAAAAATTAAAATATTGCTCTACCGATCCTTTGATGAAGATCTAAATCCTGACGAAAGCAAGATGCTTGAAAAGGTTTTAGCAAAATCAGAAGAATTGCAAAAAGAAAAAGAGAAAATCACCAGGCTTCGGGTGAATATAAAGGAAGGAAAGGTATCTGCATTTAAACCATTTTTCGCCGAACGTGTTTTAAACAGGATTCAGCCTTCCGTCAATAGACAGGATGAGGAAACGTTTTTTGAATCACTATTTGTACTCTTTAAACCTGTGGCTATTGCAGCTGCGGTTCTGATTGTCATTGTTGCCGGGTATAATATTTCCACTTCCGGACAGATCTCCATCGAAGGAGCGTTAGGCGTACCGGAAGTTACCCTGGATGATGCTTATACTACCTCATTAGCGGTCGTTATGGAGGAGGAATAATGAACATCAGAACAAAATCGACAATTGTACTGATCGGTGTGCTTCTTATTGGAATTATCATCGGTGCATTGGGCAGCACCATGCTGCGGCGTAATATGTGGGAGGACAGAGTAGCCAAATTCCGGTCGCCTCACGGGTTTACAGAACGATTTATTAAAATCATTCAACCGGATCCGCAACAGGAGAAGGCTATAGAGGAAATTCTACTCAAACACCATCATAAGATGTTATCGATCACTGAAAAGTCCCGGGAAAAAATAAAAACCCATGCTGATTCTTTATTCATCGAATTAGAACCGATTCTTTCCAGTGAACAGATGCAACGAGCAAAAAAGGTATTGAGGAGAGGGCCGCCGCATTTTCGTGATCGAAGAGATCATCTGGAACAGAAGGAGAAGGAGAAGTAGAATATTCAATACTCAACACGGAATATTCAATTTTCAAGTAATAGTTTTAATATGTTCGATTTTAAATACAGTGTTCTATTTTCATTCTATTCTGGATCAAAATGTCACATTGAAATCTTTTTATCCTTTAGATTTTAAGTTGCTCTTTCTTAAATTTTTTTTTGCTGTATCAATAGATTTAAATAAAATCGATATTAGCTCCTCATTCTCTCTTAAAGCCTGTATTAATGGATTCTTACTTTTCAAAAGATTGGTCCGCTGAATTATCAATAACCATACATTTGTTTCTCTCAGTTCCTTTAAGGCAAGTTTTAGCTTGTGGATAAAGTCAGGACGTGATTCAGCACTCTTCGCTTCTCCATAGTTTGCGGCTGGTGAAGTTCCGCTTCGTATTATTTGGCTTTTTATGTGTTTCCCAATATCAGAATTAGAAATTTTCTGCGCTATCTGTATTATTAATACAGCAAAATCAATCAACCGATCCTGCAAATCAAACTTTTTTTCTCTTGTCATTGTCTTATTTCTCCTACTTTTAATGGCAACTTGATAATTGAATATTCCGTGTTGAATATTGAATATTTTATTGCAGATTCCATGCCATGGAATAAAATATTTCTTCCCTTGTCTAATCGTCTAAACACAGGAGAGAACAAATGGCAAACACATCAAATCAAAATAACAATCATATCGCCACAGATGATCTGGCATTTTCAGCTTACCTGAAAATGCGCGGTTATCCACTTATCCGATCAAATAGTATCAGATCAAAAAAGTCCTTTGTTTTTAACCTTGAAAAAAACAAGGCAGAGGAGCTTAAACTTGAATTCATTAACAGTGAATTCCTGAACTTTTATAATGAACTAAGAAACATGAAGAAAATGTTATGATTAGGAGGTCAAGATGAAATCTATATTTAGGTATTCCAGTCTGTTGGTTGCAGCCCTATTATTAACAATTTTTATCAAAGTGGACGGGCTTTATGCTGCCGGCCCAAAACATGGGCAACATCATTTTAAAATCATGCAGCAATTAAATGACGAACAGAGAGATGAAGTCAAAAGTATGATCACCGAAATGAAGGAGTCCGATGCTACGAGAGAGGAAATACGTGATGCCGTCAGAGAAAAATTGCAAGAATATGGGGTAGAACTACCGGCTAAAGGAGAAGGATTTGAAGGTCGTGGATTTTTTGGTCCTCATAGGGGTTTTCCAATGATCGATACAGAACTCAGTGAGAATCAGCGAACCGCTATAAAAGAAAAAGTGGAGTCCTTACGAGAACAGGGCGCCAGTCGGGAAGAAATTCATGATGAGATAAAACAAATGCTTGAAAATTATGGTATTGAGGTTCCGGAACATTCTTTTGACAGACCGCGTCGTGGTATGAGGCATGGTTGGAAATTCTTCGGTGCAGATCTGTCCGATGAGCAGAAAAAAGCAATCAAAGATAAAGTAGATTCCATGCGTAAAAACAAAGCCAGCCGTGAAGAAATTCATGAAGCCGTCACTAAGATGCTAAAAGATTATGGAATTGAGATACCCAAAGATCTTGAACAACACCGGAAATTTATGAAAAACCTGCCCGATGAACAACGCAAAGAAGTCCGGGATACGATTCGTAAGATGCGAAAAGATGGTGCATCCAGAGAAGAAATACAGGATACTATAAAAAAACTTATTTATGAGAGCGGTATTGATGCCAATAGTTCAGGTAATAACTCAGATACCGCGGGGAAAAACACCAAAGATAAACTAAATGTTCAAAATTTTCCTAATCCATTCAACCCTGAGACAACAATAAAGTACGAAATTCATTCAGGCGAACAGGTGAATGTTCAGATATTTGATGTTCAGGGTAAACTGATACGCTCATTATTGAACGATTATCAATCCACCGGGACACATACCATACGCTGGGATGGGCTGAATGAAAATGGCAATCAGGTTCCGTCCGGGGTGTATTTTCTGCGTATCACAGCTGGGTCCGAGACGGTTAGTAAGCGTATTGTTATGACAAAATAAATATTCGCCGGTGTAAAATTTGAAACATGTGGGAATTCAAAATGATAGGTAAATGTAGGGGCGTGTCGGTGACACGCCCATTTATAAATATTCCACAATGAATATCAAGATCTCAAGTATTTTTGATTGTAATTATCGGAGAATGAAATGAATAAAGTAAGTCCAATAATCCTGTTAATCCTGGTTCCTATCTTTACCTTCACCAGTTGTGGCGAAAAAATTGAAAGTACCTGGAAGGACAAACCGATCATCATCGACGGAAAAGGTAATGAATGGAATGACTATCCACTCCGGTTCAACGAGGACCTGAAAATCGTTTATGGTATCGTAAACAATGATAGTACCTTATATTGTATGATCCGTTTCAACGATCAGCAATTGGCCAGAATGATGGCAGTTCGTGGTTTTACATTTTGGGTAAATAATTCAGATAATGAAAAAAAATTATTGGGTATCCATTACCGGGATGAAAACCTGCGTGAAAACCTCAGTCAAATGTTACGATCCGGGCGACAACAACGGAATTCACAAAGTGATCCCTCTCAGAAAATAATATATCCAAAAGGTCGTTTTACCCTTGCTCAAAATGACTCGTTAACTGATATCGCCATCAAAGACATCTATGGAATGAATGCCTCTGCAGGCCTGGATGCAGGATTATATTGTTATGAATTCAGCATCGCTTTAAAAGAAAATCCGACGATCACCCATTATTTGGAGATTTCTTCCGAAAAATCCATCAAAGTAGGAATGGAAATTGCCGGTATAAGCGAAGAAGATCAGGAAAAAATTAAGGATGAAATCAGCAAATCCATGGGCAAGAGTGGAGGTGGCATGCACAGTGGTGGTGGTGGAAGATCTGGCGGCGGAATGGGTGGCGGCCGCGGAGGAGGAGGTATGCGCGGTAGCAGCCGGCAAATGCCGGACATGGATGGAGAAGAAATGTGGGTTACGGTAAAACTTGCCAGAAAATAAATCAACATTCAACACCCAATTTCCAAGTCTCAAGTATTAGAAAAAACAAAAAGGTACTTTAATGAAAGATCAATTATTAATCCAAATAATTAGTGTATTTCTGTTATGTCTGGCACAGGCTTCCATTGCAGAATCGGAACAAATGGATATTAAAGGATATATCCTCGATAAAATGAGTGGTGAAGCACTTCCCTATACGAACGTAACAGTAAAAGGTATGAAAATAGGCACAACTTCAAATACCGAAGGCTATTTCATTTTTGTAAATCCACCCCCTGGTATTGATACATTGGAGGTTTTTTATATCGGTTATTCAACAAAAATCGTTAGTCTGATAGATAAAGATCTATCAAAACCGATCATCATTGAATTGAAACAAAATATTGAGGAAACCGAAATCATAACTGTAAAAGCCGAGGAATATCAAATCTGGAAAGCGGCAGATGAAGTCAGCCAGATCACATTTTCCCCAATGCAGATCTCAGCCTTACCCAATTTGGGTGAAGTTGACATCTTCCGCTCATTACAATTATTACCGGGAATTAGCGGGGTGGGAGACGGCTCATCAAGTTTATATGTTCGTGGAGGTACACCAGACCAAAACCTTGTGTTACTCGATGGTATGACGGTTTATCATGTGGATCATTTCTTCGGACTTTTCAGTGCCTTCAGTGCAGACGCCATAAAAGATGTTCAGGTTTATAAGGGGGGATTTCCGGCGAATTATGGCGGACGACTCTCTTCTGTCGTTGATCTCACCGGCAAAACAGGTGATGTTAAAAAAGCGCGCTTCGGGGTGGGTATAAACCTGCTCAGCGTTAACGGACTGGTAGAACTACCTCTTTTTGACCGGGGTAGTTTTATTCTTATGGCCCGCCGTGCTTATACGGATATTGTCCAAAGTGGATTTTATATCAACCTGTATGACTTTATCACCGATGAAGAAAATAGCACCTCAAATACACCTGCGGAACCCCGCGGAAAGGGTGCTGGCCGACGTGGACAGGTTCAGGAAGAAACCAGACCTGCTTTTTACTTCTACGATATTAATGCCAAACTTTCATATAATCCCTCCCGAAAAGACGCTCTTTCTCTTAGCTTTTATAATGGTAAGGATAATCTCAATGATGAGCAGGAACTCGGTGGGATAAATTTCCGTGGGACAGGAAGTGGCAATAGTGAGGATATTTTTGGCACTCGTATCAATAGTGAAGTAACCGATTGGGGTAATCTGGGTGCTAGTGTGAGATGGGCAAGGCAATGGACTGACCGGGTGAGTACTAATCTCCTTTTTGCCGGCTCTCAATATTTTAGTGACTATAATCGTGACAAACGGTTTGAGTCAACTGATGGTGGAAGTGGCATAAATGATAGTACATCCGTCTTTCGGGGTATGGGAGACTTTGCCTCTGAGGAGAACAATACTATAAATGACTATACAGCTCGATTGGATAATGACTGGTACTTAAGTGAGAGTCATCATATTTCTTTTGGCGCATGGGTGTCGCAGGTAGAAACTGATTACTCGGCTACTTTAAATGACACAATTAACCTGTTTTCGAGAATTGGAAATGCCTTTCAGTCATCATTTTACCTACAAGATAAGTGGCGTCTTGCTAATTTTTTCAATTTAACACTTGGTTTACGGACAACCTATTATGATCCAACTTACAAAGTATATTATGAACCACGAGCCTCGATAACCTTTGACCTCACAAATAGATTAAAATTAAAAGGTGCCTGGGGACAATATCACCAATATATCCATCGCATAATCAATGAAGATGTATTATCAGGAAGCCGGGATTTTTGGCTGGTAGCAGATCAGAATTTCGAACCCAGCTTCGCCGAACATTATATCGCGGGTATTAGCTACGAAACGAATGATTATCATTTCAGTATAGAAGCTTACCATAAAGATTTGGATAATCTGGTTGAATATTCACGGCGTTTCCAGCAAAGAGCAGATTATGGTGAACTGTTTTTCTTCGGATCCGGAGTCTCTGAGGGCATTGAGCTTTTAGCCCATAAAAAAACAGGTGCCTTGAATGGATGGTTAAGCTACACTTTGAGTCATGTTGATTATACTTTTCCAAATCTCAACGATGGTAATCCTTTCCCTGCAAGTCATGATCGTCCTCATGAGTTTAAGACTGTAACTGTCTATTCCTTAGGAAAATGGGATATTTCCGCAACCTGGGTATTTGCGACCGGCCAGCCCTATACTTCTCCGGAAAGTCAGTATTATCTGGACCTGTTAAACGGCGATCAACAAAGTTATATTCATGTAGGAGAAAAAAATAGCACCCGATTACCCGACTATAGCCGTGTCGACATTAGCGTTTCGCGGCATTTTTATGCAAGAGACAGACGGGATAATATTAAAAAGGACTCCTGGCATGTAGAAGCAGGGCTTTCGGTATACAATTTATTTAACCATGACAATGTCTGGTATCGCACATATGATCTGGATCTTGCTCCTATCGTTATAACAGATGTAAAGATGCTGGGATTCACCCCAACCATTTATCTAAAATGGCAATTTTAAAATAATAGACAGGATAAAGGGATTAAAATTAATCAATCCATTCATATATGAAAAGTCACGATAATTAATATTATGTTCTTTTAAATCCTAATAATAAGATTTTATTATAAATGAGGGAAAATAAATCATGAGACTGGTCTTAGTAATAATATCATTTTTATCAGCCATAAATTTTTCGAGTTGTACAGATGAATCGCCACTTGTACCTGAAAATGATCTGGTGGTAGTTCAAGCGTATCTGTATGCCGGAGAATCGGTTAATGATATTCGTCTGACCTCTACCATGCCCCTGGATGCAGATACAACCGGAGCACCGCCAATCAGTTATGCTGAAGTGTTCTTAGTTAAAAATGAGCAGAGATATACTCTGATACCCACCGCTGGTAGACCTGGATATTACAATTATCCTCAAGCAGAATTGATAGTGGAATCTGGTGATGATTTTCAATTGGAAATATTCTATAATGATAATGTTATCTCGGCAGAGACTTATGTCCCTTATGCCCCTGAGGGTATTAATATATCTGATACTACATTAGAAGTGTTTAATATTTTTGAATTAGGTCATTTCGACCGGTCACTTTTGGATTCAGCTGCGATAGAAGTTACCTGGACTAATGATATGGCAGATCTATATTTTCTCGTACTCGATAATATTGAAACTAATCCCGCTGAGATCGAATCAAACTTCCCCTCCTTTCCCAAACGGTTTATATCGCAACCCATCAGTCGTGACTCATTCCCAATAAATTTCAGGATGGTTACCCATTATGGCAAACACCGGGTGAAACTTTACAAAATTAATCAGGAATATGCCGATCTATATCAATCTCTTGAACAGGATTCCCGGGATCTTAATGAACCCTTAACCAATGTAAAAAATGGATTAGGGATTTTTAGTGCATTTAACTGTGATAGTGTGTTTTTTGACGTGGTTGCGCAATAAGTCAATATTGAATATTGTCTATTCTTTTTCATTCATGCATCCAACATCAATATTTTTCGTATATTTATCCTGTATATTATTACCAAGTAAAATTTTATCTGTCTAAGCGGAGATTTCTTTTTGCATAAATATATAGTTTCCTGTTTTCTCATCATCCTGCACGTTCCATTACTGTCAGCACAAACCGCCAGTATTAGCGGATTTGTCTTTGACGCTTCCAATGGTGAATCTCTGATCGGCGCTAATATATATTTTGAAAAGATGATTAACGGTGCTGTTACGAATAATTCCGGCTATTATGTAATTTCTGATATCCCTGAAGGAGAATACACCTTAATCAGCAGTTACGTAGGATTCCGGGATTATACGAAAACAGTAACGCTGGGTGAAGGCCAGTCTCTCAAACTGTCAATTCAGCTAGAACCTGTCCTGCTTGAAACGGAAGCTGTCGTCGTATTTGCTGATTCTGAGCGAACCGCTGTTCAGTTATTTCGAAAAGGAGTGTCACAAATTGATCTCACTCCCAAGGAAATAAACTACCTTCCAGCCGTTGTGGAAACTGATTTAATGCGTTCGCTTCAGAGTTTGCCCGGTATTCTACCTATTTCAGACTATTCATCGGAAATTTATGTTCGTGGCGGTACCTCTGACCAGAATCTCTTTTTAGTAGATGGGGCTGATGTCTATAATCCGGAACATGCCTTTGGTCTGTTTTCTACATTTAACACCGATGCCATAAAGGATATTGAAATCTCCAAAGGGGGGTTTAGTGCTGATTACGGAGGGCGTCTGTCTTCAGTACTCAATGTGACCAATCTGGATGGCAACCGAAACAATTTTGAAGGAACTGCTGAAGTCAGTCTTCTGTCAGCAAAGGCGACAGTTCAGTTACCTATGTGGGAATTCGGTTCCCTTTCGGCCTCCTATCGACGAACCTATATAGGCGAAACAGCAAAATTATTCGTGGAGGATATCCCGGATTATTATTTCTACGATGGTCATATAAAGGCATTTTTTGATATAGATACCGATAATAAACTGACGCTCAGTATTTATAACGGCCGGGATGATCTTAATTATAACTTTAACTCTACCGAAGATGATGCCCCTTCTTTACATTATGACTGGGGAAATACAACCGGGAGTATTCGCTGGACCCATGTCTTTAATCCATACTTCTTTTCCAACTTCTGGATTACAGCCAGTCAGTTTTCATCCATGTTTGAAGTGACAGAAGCAAATGTGAATGAGCGTAATGAGCTTTCTGATATAAGTTTTAAAGGTCAATTCGAATATTTAATTTCTAAAAATCTGAGTACAAAGTTTGGCTTTGAATTCAAAGATCTTGATACGATTTTGGAGCAGGATTCTCCTGGTGGAATTATAGATGTGAAACGTAACCGCCGCTTTTATATTGGATATGTTTCACTCTTGTGGAATCCCAGTGCTCGTTGGAATCTGGAATCCGGACTGCGCTATAATTTTTTTCAGGCTGATCGTAATTTTCATGACTGGGCTCCCAGACTTGCTGCAAAGTATCGTCTAACAGAAACCATTAATCTAAAAGCCGCATTTGGCATATATTACCAGTATCTCCATAAAATACAACGACCCTTTATTGCAGATATCTGGACAACCTCAGATCAGTACTATAATCGCTCAAGATCTATCCATTATATTGTTGGATTTCAGAAGGAGTTAGCAACCAACTTCAGCCTTGAGATAGAGGCCTATTATAAAGATTACCAGAATCTTTACAAACTTAAAAACTATTTTCTTGATTTTGCTCCTTCGGGGTATGATAGCCGGGGACGCCCGATCTATACGGAAACCAATGGTCTTTTTGACCGTGGTAATGGTAATTCATTAGGACTGGAATTTCTGCTCCGTAAAAGATTTGGTGCCGTTAATGGCTGGATCGCCTATTCTTTCGCCCGGACAGAATATGTATTCGAGGATATCAACCAGGAAAATGGTTTTCCACCACGTCATGACCGCACCCATGTAATCAATGCGATTATGAATGTTGATATAAAAAATACGTTGCGGGAATGGCGGGGAAAGCCGATTAAATCAGATGGAAAAAAATGGCTCTTTGGAATGAATTTTGTCTACACCTCGGGGCAACCGATAACCTTAACCAGTTCAACCTACTCAGCCACCAATATTCCGGACCAGGATTACACCCAGTTATTTCTTTACCCTTCAACGATTAATAGTTTTCGTTTACCCCATTACAGTCGTTTAGACTTAAGCCTGACATATAAAATCCTCTATGAAGGCTGGTCGATGGCGCCGTTTATTCAGATTTATAATATAGGTAATCGTGAAAATGTCTGGTTCATTGAATATGAAAGTGAAGAGAAGGAAAATGTGATCAATCAGACCGTTGAAACAACCAATATGTTTCCTATTTTACCAACGATTGGGATAAAATTTGAATTTTAACAGGTGGTATTAACATTCATGAAATACATGCACACGATTCAATTCAGCATTCAAAAAATTTCAAGAATCAAAAGTATCCGATATATTGTTTCAATGCTAGTGGGTGGAATTCTTCTGCTATCCTGCGGCAAAACTGCCATCAGTATTGATGAGAGCACTTATGAACCCAAAATTGTGATTATTGGCTATCTGTATCCCGATAAGCCGGTAACGAATATCAAAATAACCCGAAATTTTCCTATCGGAACCATCATTGAAAAAGAAAAAGTACCCCTTCGTGATGCCAATGCCCGAATAACAGATCTCACTGAGAATAAAACCTATCCACTGGTATACAATAACCAGGAGTCTTATTTTGAATATCCGGGCAATGATCTTCATATCGATTATGGTAACAGCTATGAGATCAAGGTCAACGCTTCAATCGATGGCCAAAACCTGGCTGCCGGCTCTGTAACGACTGTTCCGGATGAGGGATTATTGATTAACCGGGAAGAATCAATTTACGGAGACATGTATTATCGCCAGAAGGATGAGTCGGGAATGGTCGTCTCACCCCGGGTGGCTTACGAACAATCCCCGAATGCTTCATTTTATTTACTTTCGATCAGTTCGATAGATGCCAGTCTGGAATCATTTATTTACGAGAATCCATTTGGTTTTGATATCCAGGAGGCCCTTGATGGCGGTGCTACAATTGAAAACTTCCAGTATAGGGCCAGATGGACCCGGCCCGAAAATGTAGGAGAGGACTATTCCGTAATAGAAATCAACTGGTTTCAGATTTGGTTCTATGGCCCCTATCGTTTGCTCCTCTATGCCGGTGATCAAAACTTCTACCATTTTTACAATACCCATGGTAATGTTCAGGATATTGATGGAAACTTACACGAACCAATTTTTGACATCGAAGGAGATGGAATAGGTGTATTTGGATCCGCGGTAATTGATACAATCTATTTGAATGTTCTGAAAAATTAACCGTATTACCGGACATCCCTTTTTCGGGAATATATTCAATTTTCATGTGTCTAATTAAATATACGGACCTATATATACACCATTCCCAACGGGATGCCTTTGGCAAGAGCGCATTGAGAAAATTATGTGGCCTTATAGTTATAATCTAAAAATATCGCAATAATTTTTGGAGTTGGATTCACCGCCATAAGTTTTTTTAATTAATTGTTGTTATGTAAAATTGATAAATTCCGTGTCCTGGTTAATAATTAAACGGTAGAAGAAGTAAAGGAGAATATGATGATGAGATATGCCTTCTTGATATTATTTATTTTTACTTTTTGTGTGTCTCTATTTAGTTGTTCTGAAGACGAAACCGGGCGCCGTCAACGAAGATCACCGGAAGAACAAGCCAAACTTCTTCAGGAAGAATTAGATCTTAGTGATGAACAGACAAAACAGGTAGAAAAAATCTATGCTGATTCAAGGCAGGAAATAGTCAAAGCCAGAGAAAATTTTGACGGCGATCGCAGACAAATGCGAGAAATAATGATGGAATATCGTAAAAAGACAAATCAGCAAATCGAGGAAGTTCTCAACGAGGACCAGAAAAAAAACTTTCAAGAATACCTTGACGAGCAGCAGGAAAGAATGCGCAAGCGAAGGGAGGATCGGTTAGATAGAGACAGATAAAAATCAATGAACATTCAAATTAAAGACCTTTCCTTAATCTACTCCGGCAACAAGCATGCCCTGAAAAATGTAAATCTTGATATTGGCAGCGGATTGTTTGGTCTGCTTGGTCCAAACGGTGCGGGCAAATCGACCCTGATGAGGATATTGGTCACCTTGATAAAGCCTTCTGACGGCACCGTACAGATCAATAATCTGGATCTTCAAAAAAATCGTAAACAAATCCGTCAGATGCTCGGCTATCTCCCTCAGGAATTCAGTACCTTTCCCAAAATTAAAACATGGGAATTTCTGGATTATAATGCCCGTCTGACCGGATTAAAAAGTTCTAAAGAAAGAAACCTGGCCGTTGACGAGATGCTGGAGAAAGTAGCCCTTAATGATGTGCGCGACCGCATGGCAAATAAGCTTTCCGGAGGGATGAAACGCCGGTTGGGTATTGCTCAGGCCTTGATTGGCGATCCGGAGATTCTCATCGTAGATGAGCCAACAACCGGGCTGGACCCGGAAGAACGTATTCGTTTTCGAAATATTCTGGCCGATCTGGGACAGGAAGAACGTATCATTATCCTCTCTACCCATATTGTGAGTGATATATCCAGCACCTGTAACAACATGGCCCTACTTCTCGATGGTGAAGTTGCGTTTAACGGTTCACCGGAAATTCTTATGAACCAGGCCAGAAATCATGTTTTTCAAATCGACGTACAGGATAGTGAACTCGAGAAGATCAAAGAGGAATATGCCATTATTTCTACAATTCCGACAGAAGTTGGCTGGAGAGTTCAGATTGTGGCTGATCGGTTCGATAAATTTAATGCTGTCACAATTGAACCGAACCTGGAGCATGCTTATGTTTATTTTGTTGAGATTCAGGAAGGAAAGGAAATTGAGGAATCCGATATATTGCAGAATAATATTTTGGATCAGGAATGATGTTCGATACTTTCCAATTGGATAAAATTTGGGCTAACGCCCGCTATGAAATGATGACGTTAATACGGGGCTGGTTTTTTCGCATTTTTGCCGGTCTTGCGATTGTGATCTTTACATTAGTAAATGTGCTTTTCTTCAGTTCGGCATCAAATGTTCCCCGTATGTTTTATGCACTCTCCGCCTCCCCACCTTATTTTAATATGTTAATGCTAAACCTGGTCCAGGTTGTGGTGATCACTTTACTTACCTCGGACTTATTTAAACGGGATAAAAGAATCAATACGGCAGAGGTATATTATATTCGCTCTATGACCAATGCTGCCTACATATTTGGCAAAATTATTGGCATTCTTATAATATTTGCCATACTAAATATATTCATATTAGGGATCGCTGCACTCATTCATTTTGTTTTCGGTGATACAAATTTTAATTTTGTACCCTATCTCTGGTATAGTATCCTAATCCCCTTACCGGCATTTATATTTGTGATGGGTCTTTCCTTTCTATTGATCAGGATAGTAAAAAACCAGGCAATTGTTGTCTTACTCGTCCTTGGATATTTCGCTACCGTTCTTTTTTTTCTAAAAGATCAGTGGTATTTTGTCTTTGATTTCCCAGCTATAAATTTGCCAATGATTTATTCGGATTTTATCGGTATCGCCAATTTGACCACTGTTTTGTTACAGCGAAGCCTCTATATCATGCTTGGATTGATTTTTATCCTGTTGACTATTTTATCATTCACCCGCCTGCCACAATCGATTGCCTTGAAAAGAATTATCATCCTTACGATCTTTGCACTCTCTGTCTCTTCTGTTTTTACCGGTTATCAGTATTTGAAAATACATCTTGATAAAGAAACGCTTCGTGAACGTATGATAATACTCAATAACCAGTACAGGGAAAAACCCAACATTATATTAGACTATTGCCGGATTGATCTTACACACAACGGTCGCGGAATTGATGTAAATACCCGATTATGTATGATTAATCCCAATTCACAAAAATTAAGTGAAATCTTTTTTACACTAAATCCGGGATTGATAGTCTCTGCTGTTAGAATGAATCAGCATGAACTGAATTTTAAGCAAATCGATCATTTGCTGGATATATCTCTGAGACAACCACTCCTTCCCGACCAGAAAGACTCAATTCAAATAGAATACAGGGGAGGGATCGATGAAGCTGTTTGTTACCTGGATATAGCCAATGAAAGGTATCAGAGTAGCTATAATATCTGGGTTCTTCAGATAGCTAAAAAGTATGCCATTATGGAGGCCGATTATGTCTTACTTTCACCTGAAAGTATGTGGTATCCAAAAGCTCATTTGCCATTTCAAACAGGGGAACTAAATCCTGATAAAGGGATGTTTGTGGACTATGAACTAAATGTCAAAACTGAGAAAGACTTAACTACGATTGCACAGGGTGCCTTCACAACAATCACACCCGGTCAGATCTCATATATACCTGAACAACCCTTATCGGGACTTTCTCTTATTATAGGTCCTTATGAAAAACGGAGTATTCAGGTGGATAGTGTTGAATATAGCTTGTATATCCATCCCGAGCACAATTATTTTGATGAATATTTTGCAAATCTGGAGGATACGCTGGGATCTGTGTTAAAGGAAGCACAGCAAACCTATGAGGTAAAATTAAATCTTGAATATCCGTTCAAACGGCTGAGTCTTGTTGAAGTACCTATCCCCTTTTTTACTTACTCCCGTGTGAGGACGATTGCCCGTGAGTTAATTCAGCCAGAGCAGATTTGGTTACCGGAAAATGCCGCTTTTTTGCGTACAGCTGATTTTCGCCTCCTAAATTCATTTATGGAACGAAGGCTGGACAGATCAAATCAAACACTCACAAGTGCTGAATCAGAAACCTCCGTATTAAACCAATTTATTCATAGCACTTTTCTGGGAGAATCTTCATTTATGGGTAGAATGGGTGGGCCGAAGATTGATTATCAGCCGGATTTTAATCCTTTTCCTATTTTTTATACTTATTCGAATTATATCAATTCCAGGAACTGGCCGATCTTTAATACTGCTCTGGAATCCTACCTTTATAACCGGGTACAAAACACCTCCACGGATCCCCGGGCATCACTTTTTACTGAGGGATTAACCGCCAACGAGGAAGTAAGCCAACAATTAACGAAAAATAGTTTGGCCGATCTTCTTAATGCTGATGATGAAAATATTTTTCTTCCGGATATTGTAAGAACAAAGGGCTCCTATCTTTTTAAGGTGCTGCAGAGAGAACTTAATCTTCCCGATTTTGATCAAAGGTTGAATACTGTGATTGAATCCAACCGATTCAGGATCATTACTGATGAAGTCTTATTGGCTGATGCAAAAAACAATCCAATATCAGGATTAGATTCACTCCTCAAAGATTGGTATTATGCCAAACAGCTACCCGGATTTCTTGTCACCGATATCCGCTTATTTAAAGTGGTCGATAAAAACCGGATGCGTTATCAGATTTTATTCAAGATCTCAAATGCAGAAGATGTTCTTGGCCTGGCTGAAGTACAATTTCAATACGGGAGATTTGGTGGAAGGATGATGGGAGGTCCGTCGGCACCAGAAGAACCATCGCGTCTATTCGAGATCGCAGCCAGACAGTCAAAAGAAATTGGGATCGTTTTGGATTCTGAGCCCCGGTCAATTAATATTAATTTTCTAATTGCCTGGAATATCCCCATCGTGTACTCAAAACAGTTTGAAAAAGCCGAATTGGTAGAGCGATTTTCTCCATTTGACGGAGAACGTGTCCTTGATTATTCTGCTGACCACCAACTACCAAATGAAATTATTATTGATAATGAGGATGAGGGTTTCATTGTCCACAATCCTCCTTTTCAAAGCATTTTTAAAAGACTGATACACGGGGATGAAATTGTCCAGGAGAAAACATTTCAAAGATTTACCTGGTGGAATCCGGCCAGCCAGTGGGCATTAGTGAAAAATGCCTCTTTTTATGGCAAGTACATCCACTCAGCTTATTACATAAGATCCGGGGATGGGACAAAGTTTGTTTATTGGGAGGCCAATATTCCCACGGAGGGCTTGTATGATGTTTATGCCTATATGTTCGATAAGCGAGCATTTTGGCGTAGAAGAAGAGGTCGGTCAGGCGGCAGTTCAACTTTTGGTGATTTTACCTACATTATCCATCATAATGGCGGTGATGAGCGTGTATCCCTGGATGCCCAGAGCGCTTCAGTCGGTTGGCATTTTTTAGGTACTTATTTCTTTTCAAACGGAAATGCGAAAATCGAATTAACCGATCAATCCAAAGGTCAGCTGGTAATTGCCGATGCGGTGAAACTGGTGCGACAGTAAAGTTTATATTTTAATCACAGGATATATAATAATGAAAAAAGTGAAACTTTATTTTATCCTTAACATTTCAATTATCTTTATAATTTTTACATTTCTTTCATCGACCCAGGCACAACAGAAGGCCTATAGTTTTGAAGATGCCTTACAAATTGCCCAGGATAATAGTCCGGATATACGACAAGCACGCTTATCTCTGGATCGCAGTCAGAAAGTGCTTGATGCGGAAAGAGCCTCTCTCAAGTCACGTTTCAGTCTGAATATTGAACCTTTCGGCTATTATCATAACCGGGAGTTTAATCCCTTTTTTAATACCTGGAATACAACTGAATTAAAAAACTCTTCAATTCTTTTCACAATCTCCCAGCCCATACTGTTCACGGACGGTACCCTGGCCTTACGTAACCGGGCCACATGGCAGGATGCCTATAGTGAATTTCAGGGAGGGGAAAATACAGAGACCTTTAGTAATAATCTCTATCTCGCTTATGATCAGCCGCTCTTTACTTATAACCGGCTTAAGCTTGCATTGCAGGAAGTGAAACTTGACAATGAAAACGCTCTCTTAAATTACCGGATTCGTGAACTTCTTCTGGAGCGTCTCGTCGCTCAAAGTTTTTATATTGCCTATCAAAACAAGATGAGCCTGATGGTTGCGCATGAAGATTACAAAAATCGGGAGCAAAGTTACCTGATTATTAAGAATAAAGTGGATGCGGGACTTGTCGCCAGAGAAGAACTATTGCAGGCGGAACTGGATATGACAAGCAGTAAATCTCAAGTACAAAATCAGCAGGTAGCTTTGGATAATTCACTCGATGAACTGAAGAATCTTATTGGTGTGTCCTTATATGATGACATCAATGTGGTGGCTGATATTACGATGGATTCTGTCGCGGTTAATCTACAGCAAGCCCTGGAACATGGCATAAAATACCGCTATGAATTACGAGAAAGAAATATCGATATCCAATTAGCACATAACAATCTGGTTCGTTCATCTGCCATCAACGAGTTCCGGGGAAATGTTTCTCTTTCCTACGGTATTATTGGAACCCATAGTAATATTCCCAATATCTACGAGTCCCCCACCGAGAATCAACAAGTAAGCCTTTCTTTTGAGATTCCCCTTTGGGACTGGGGTGAGAGAGATTCCCGGATAGAAGCCTCTCAGGCAACGATTCATAAATCCAATTTATCCTATGAGCAAGAAAAAAATAATATTATCATCGGAATCCGCCAGGCCTTTCGCAGTCTCCAAAACCAGATCATACAGATTGAACTACAACGTCAGAACGTTAAAAACGCGCAGTTAACCTATGAGATCAATCTGGAGCGATACAGAAACGGAGATTTGACAAGTATGGAATTAAATCTTGTACAGAATCAGCTCTCCCAGAGCCAGATGGGTCTGATAAATGCCATGATAAATTATAAATTGGATCTGATAGACTTAAAAACCGAATCATTATGGGATTTTGAAAAAAATGAACCGGTTATCATCTTAGATGAAGAGGATGATGAATAAGCACCTATAGATTTGTCTCTCAAAGTCATAGATAAGATCAAAAATTAAAGAAAGCATATTTTAAAATAGCAATTCTTACTTTTTAAGGAGTCTTATTGTGAAACGAGCATTTTACCTGCTAATACCAATCCTGCTGTTAGCCTCCTGTCAGAGTAGCGATCAGGGGCGTGATCTGGAAATAAGCATCCCGGTCAGCATATCTGAGATAAAACCCGGCTCAATTGAAGAATTTATCACATCAACAGCCAGCATTAATGCCACCAAAAATGTAATCCTTAGATCAGAGGTAGAAGGTATATACCGTCTTGCAATTAATCCGGTCACCGGCAGGCCCTATGCCCCGGGAAATTTCGTACGGCAGGGTAGAACGATTATTCATCTGGATAATCCGGAATTTGAAAATAATATTGGAATAGAATCACAAAATCTGAACCTGGATATCTCAAAACGTGAGTTTGAAAAACAAGAGTCTCTTTATGAAAAGGGTGGGGTTACATTACGGGAGCTCAAAAACTCCGAAAGAACTTATATGGATGCACAATATGCCTACGAAAATGCGTTGATTCAGTTAAAAAAATTGACAATAGTAGCCCCTTTCCAAGGCACAATTGTTGACCTGCCTTATTATACAAAAGGAACCAAGGTACCCGCTAGCCAGACTATGGTCCAGTTGATGGATTATGCAAAACTATACGCAGAAGTCAATTATCCCACAAAAGAACTCAACCGCATTGAAGTTGGCCAAAATATCCGTATCACCCATCATAGTATAACATCTGATACATTAACGGGAGACGTAGCTCAGGTTTCTCCTGCACTTGATCCGGCAACGCGATCGTTTAAATCTACCATCCATATTGACAACCCTGATCATATACTCAGGCCCGGCATGTTTGTAAAAGTAGAGACCATCATTGCCAGACATGACAGTATTATAGTTATTCCCAAGGAAATCATTTTATCCAAGCGCAGAGGTAAAACAGTATTCATCGTCGATAAAGGAGCTGCTTTTCAGCGTGTCATTAGCATTGGTCTGGAAAATGAATATGAGGTGGAGGTCATCGAAGGATTAAAATTTGGAGACCAGTTAGTAACCAGGGGATTTGAAACATTACGAGATCGTTCCAGGGTTAAGATTGTATTCTAAAACTCGGAAAATTACAATAATGAAAATATTTGGATCATATTAGCAATGAAAAAACTAAGTGCGTTTTCAGTGGATTATCCCATTACGATCCTGATGATGGTATTGGCCATCATCTTATTGGGTTATATTTCGTTCAGTGAACTTGGTATTAATCTGTTGCCTGATCTTAATAATCCGCAAATCTTCATAGAAATTAAGGCCGGAGAGAGACCCCCTGAGGAGATTGAGAATCTATTTGTTGAAACAATTGAGGCCATAGCTATTCGTCAGAAAGGTGTGGTACAGGTATCTTCTGTATCCAGAGTCGGAGGGGCACAGGTTTCTGTAGAGTACAACTGGAAGGCCGATATGGATGAAGCCTTTCTTGATCTCCAAAAAAACCTCACTAATTTTAGTCAAAATTCTGAACTTGATGAACTCACTATGAGTCAGCATGATCCGAATAGTGCCCCGGTGATGATAATTGGTTTTTCTCACCCTGAAATTGAAGATATGGATGACCTGCGCCGGGTAGCGGCCAATTATATGAGTAATGAATTGACTCGTCTCGAAGGAATAGCTGCCGTCGAAATTATTGG
>SDBT01002960.1_pt1 | contig 29572 bp, 43 predicted proteins | sample 2277101 | NCBI WGS metagenome assembly SDBT01 (sample SAMN10404973, study PRJNA504765) | marine sediment metagenome | isolation source: marine sediment core GS10_PC15, 103 cmbsf | place: Arctic Ocean: Southern Knipovich Ridge | collected 2010
CTGAGATGGTGGTCTTAGACTTCGTTGGGATACTTGGAGGTAGAGTATGACAGAGGATGAGGAATGGGAAAAAGCAATAGGACAATTTAGATTGAACCTCAATGGTGTGATGTCTCCACTAAGGCTCTATGGTCAGGGGCATTATGTAGATACTGCTATAGATGAGATAGAATCATTGGCTATGCAACTGCATGAGAAACTCAGTGGTATAGACCGACCATACCATGTTAATCATGAGAAGCTCCATTACTAAGGGTAACAAGGGTATAATCACTCATGGGGGATATTTAAGACCCCTAGATTTGGATTTGAAGGGGTGTTCTTAGCTAAATTGCTCCGAACTACCCCTCTGAGTCATAAATTCAGGCTTGATACCGAGTGACACTAAGAATTCATTTATCTTTGCCTGCCCAGATGCTAGGTATCTACCAGCTATAGTGAGATACTCCCTAGAAGTCAAGGCATATCTATCCGCCTGAACAGCCCAAGCATTGACCTCAGCTACTCTTTGTGAAGCCTCACCTACAAAAGCTCCTGCTTGGTTTAGTCTCTGACCAGCCTCCGCTATGAAGGTATCACCCATTCTCATCCAACCACTGGCTTCTTCTATATAGGTTCTAATGTTATCAAGTCTTACCGTAGCCTCTGTAACTAGACCTTGGTAAAGTTGGGCAGCTGCTATAGCATAGTCTGCATACTTGCCAGCTACATCTTCACCATCATTGATGGATTCAATAAAAGCATCCCCATCCTCTAGATATTTCTTAGTTGCTGGGGCAGTAGCACCCGTTAGATATGTGCCAGATAAATCCAAAGCAGTCTCTATGGCAGTTCTAAGGTCTGCTATATCATCGGTGATATTAGCCAATACTTCCTTAGCATTATCAGTAGTCCCATTGGACTCTAGGTAATCACCTACTTTATCTAGGGCTGTAGTAGCAAGTGTTACAAGAGCATCAACCTTACCCAAAGCTGTGTTAATAGCAGCTAAGGGAGTAGCCATAGAGTCTGCGGCAGCATTAACAAGCTCTAGTTCTGTGATAGACTGCTGAACATACTTCTCTGCTTTGAAGATAAGAGCCTGACCAGCACTGCCTATGATAATAGCATTGTCAAGATGCTCTGGGTAATCCCCATCTACAGCGGTTGCAGGAGCAGTCCAGGGTTTGAGGTATATGATACGGATATGGTTGGTTTCAACAAGGTCTACACCCCTACCTTTGACAAGGAGGATTTCACCAAAGACTTCAAAAGTAACAATAGTAGGAGGGTCATCACCAACAGGATATTCAACCCTCTCTATCTTGATATAGTCTTCCTCTGGTAGGAGGGAACTTATGTCCAGCATGTTATCATCTAGTTCATATTCAACTGTATAATCCGTATCAGGAAGAAGAGCACCAATCTCCGTTACTACACCTGTAATGTAGTTTACTGTGTAATCAGTATCTAGAACTTTCCCTGTGATAACAACTGTCCCAGGCTTAACAGGCTTATTGGCTAATGTCCCTGCGCTAGAAGCTATTGTTAGAGACTCACCTGTGATTGACCTAGTTAGGGTAGTTTCCACAATAGCTCTCTTGGGGATAAACCTAGACAGCATAGACACTGTTTTTGTAACAGCCCTAGCTAACTCAGCATCTGTGAAGAAAGTTGCTCCATCGGATAGTTCAATTCTTAATTCTATCTTCATCTCTGCTAGATTCACGATATTCCTCCTATAATGGAAATTGCTAAGGCTGTGGGGACAAACCCAATCAGCCACTCTTGTATGTCTATATGGCTATCAGGAAGTTTACCATCACCAGTTGGTGGTGTGTTATACAGTCTCAGGTTGTTCCTATCCTGATAGAACTGATATACAAAGAAGCCAATGAAACTAAGGTATGCTGCAGGAATGTTGGTAAAACACAACCAAGCAGTTATACCCCCTGCTATCGGATGCCACTTACACCTAATCTTAATCAAGAATCCCTCCTGTAATCAGTATATAGATATGTTTATATCCTGTCAAGCCTATTCCTATTAGCTGACATCTATACTCTCATACCAGTTCAATATTATCTGTGCCTTATTGTTAGCTCCATCTGCTGTGAAAACAATAGCGTACTGGGTATCAGGTTTTAGAATAATCTCCTCCGAGTCCCTAGCACCTCCCCTTGCTGTTCTCCCCTGAGCACTGAAAGCATGGAAGTGGTGGATAGCTAATGCACTGGCGGTATTAAGTCCAGTAACATTCACTAACACATTGTCCGTTGCTGTGAACAATGGTGTAGCTGTCTTGTCCTCTAACAAACCAGAAGACTTCATAGCTATTTCACGCTTACGGTTTATTACAGGAAGGAGGTCTCCAGTATTAGTTGTCCATGTTGGAGCTTCCCAAACCTTAATATCCCCACCTACAAGGGTAGTGAACTCTCCAGTCATATGTGTCCTCATAGGCAACTCCATCGTTTTGAAGACTACGATTATAGTAGCATTATCACCCAAAGCCTCATCAATATAGTCGGTAAAGAAGGAGATACCTTCGTGTGCTCTGGAATGTGGGAGGGTAATACCTATCATCGCATTAGATAAAGAATCCAAAGAGAATAAGGTATCCATAGACCTCTCACGCCCAGCTTTATCCCTATATTTATCAATTATAAAACCCATTATTCTACCTCCACATCTTCTTCATCTACATCAGCATCTGATAGACTGGCAAGATGAAGGTTATTCTGTTTAGCCTCAAGAATAAGTTGGTTTAGTTGCTGTATTTGTTCATTCAATAGTTTTTCCAATATAACTTTCACTTGTTCATATTCCTCCTTCAGAGCTAGATAGCTAGAAGTAAGTGGAGTCTGTCCACTCTCTAGTTCTATTATAGCACGAACTATTGGTCTTCCCTGTCTTCTTTGATAGAATTCTGGTATATTTTTCATTACTTAAACAAACCTGTGATTGTATCCTTTATCTTACTAAAGACTCCTGTTGGGGTAAATGGAATCAACTTCTCTAGGAAGCCAGCATAGCTAGTAGCAGCCTTAGTTACTTGTTCAACTCTACTAGGTGGTGGTCTATTCTGTTCAGCTTCTATTGCCCTAGCTGTCATAGAGAGCTGTGCAGGTGGAGTATAACCAGACTTGAAGTAGGGGGGTACAACCTCCCTCTCTGGTTCAGATGCTCTTTGTTTTCTCTTACCAGTAGATGGCTTAGGAGCACCTCCACCTGTGATAGATGGCTTTCTTTTTTCTGGTGGAACAAACTTAGCATAGGATTTCTTAGCTATGGTAGCAGTATTTGGAAAACCAAAGTCAGCTACTACCTCACCAAGTCCTATCTCCATATTGTAGATACCTCTGTCATATCGGTGGATAATGCTGGTAACTCTAGTCTGAGCATCAGCAGGATAGATTGTATATACACTAAGACTGAAAGTCTTTATCCAGCCGTCACCATCGGCAGCTTCGTAGACAACAGCACTGATATTCCCATCAAGATGCACGATACTACTCCATTCAAAGAAGGTATCAAGCGTAAGTGGGGACTCTGATGTACCTATAATACCATCATCAGATATTAACAGAGTTGTTGCATAACCATTACCATTATTAACAGCGTCTGCGTAGGAAATTACAATACGGGTGTTTTCCCCCTCTCTACCAACGATATCAAAAGACTGATGTCTTCCTGCTGTACTAGCATAAGTATCTTTATCTACTAAAGTTAAAACACCAGCATCACTAATAGTTATAGTTGAAATAGTTGCATTAATTTCTGTATAAATTAAAGAATAAAGGTCATTATAGATAAGCATAAATTCAAGGTCATAATCCATTGAGGGGGAAAACTCCTCCGTATTAAGTATTGCTCCTATAGTACCATTATTCTCTATAGTTATAGTCGTAACATAACCAACACCACCTTCTCTATATGCTAAGGCATAAGTAGTACCAGAAATATGTAGAATATTCCCCCCACGAACTACCCCACTATTATAAATATATGTATCTACCAAGGATATGCTAGTACCATCATCGCTAATATTAACTGTCCTTATATTACCATCAGAATTAGAGTCATGATATATTATGGCATAAATATTCCCTGATACAGGGATTATACGGGAGTTATTAGTACTTCCTGCTGCATCAAATTCAAAAGATGCAATAACTGAACCCATATTACCATTGTCATCAATGGAAATAGTTGATAACCAACCATCAGCACCCACTCCCTCATAGGCGGCAGCATAAATATTACCTACAACATTGACTGGTGAGGGGTCAGTCCCAAAGACAGCATCAAGGGTCTCTGAATCAATCTCTGCTCCTATAATTCCGTCAGTACCTATGCTAAAGGTCTTTACTACAGGCCCAAACCCATAGAAAATAGCATAGACATTACCAGTCTTAATAATACTCATTCTCCTACTAAGACTCGTGCTAAACTCAAAGCTGTCTAAAATTGAGCTAATAACTGTCATTAGTTACCTCTACCATCCTCTACTCTTACTCTATCATATAGCTCCACCCTACAATCATTAAAGGGCAATAGTAGTCTACCTGCTAGAGCCTCAGCCTTATATCTCTGAAGTATAGCCTCAGCTCTATCATTAGCATCACTCACACTACCAATAAAAGGAGCTGTATGGTATTCTATAACTTCCGTATATGCTCCATCATAGGTATCACCCGTGAATTGGTCAGCATCCCTAGCTTCCCCCGTAATCAATGGATACTCTGGAGTATCCCAATCTCCTAGTGGGTCTCTATTACAGTATACCACAATATGATTAGGGACAATAAGGTTAGACTTCTCTGTGTATTCCCTGAAGTAAGGAGCTTGACCACTATAGTAGGTTTCCTTAACAGCATCGGAGCTTTGTGGGTAGATAATCTCATAGGCTAAGGATTCCACCTGTCTAAGGTAGGTCTTTGTCATCTGGATAAGCCTATAGATTATAGAGGCTGGTGTATCGTAGGTAAGAGGATTAGCAACAAAGATTGGGTGGAAACTATTAACAATGCCATCATCTTCACCACCAAGGGCATTAAGAGTAAAACCTGCTTCTACAAGAGCTTTATCTATAAGTTGAAATACTGTATCAGTAGCTGTAAAGGCTGTGTTGAAATAAGGGGGTTCACCACCAGTAATGAAGTTAAACTCATTAAGCTTCATCCATCCACCCTCACATTCAAGAAGACAGACAAGCTCACCTTCCATAGATACCATTGATTGAGACTTCACCCACAGGGTAGGCATAGCCTCCGAGCCACTACCATCTCCAGTATACCTATTACCAGAGGTAGTATTATATCCATAGCCAATAGAGAAGGACTTACCACGAAGGTCGTTGGAGTTAAAGTGCCTATCAGAATTAGCTAAGACAATAACAGCCCTATCACGATAAGGCTCTTCTATGTGCTCTAAGGATAGTAGTCTGGAACTGTAGTCAGTGCTGTTTATATTTATATAGATGTAAGGGTTAGCTGCTCCAGACTGCTGGGCAGTAATCAAATCCGAATGTATAGTCCTCACTGGTTATCCCCTAATTACACTATTTAATACAATACCAATAGTTGCTCCTATACCAACAAGAAACCCCGTAATCTTAATTACTCTTTGTTCATTAGTTCTCAACCTACCATTCTGGGATTTAATAAGCTCCTTAATTTCAGTTATATCCCCAATCATACCATTCTCTTCGGGGTTATCTGGGATACCAACTACAGCTTGATATAGCTCTTGTGTCATTTTTTTCTGGGTTCTATCTGGCATTTTTATATACTCCCTAGTCCTAACTAATTATTCTTTAAGCTACCCCATTCACCTTTGCGATATTTGCTAGCTCTACTCCTTTTATCTTGCCCACATCCGCTATAACTACCCCACTAATATCTCCACCTGCCCAGCCGACTGCTGGTGGCGTTCCGAGAAATTCATATATTATATCATAAGGTGAACCAGCTCCCACCACATAAACTATCCCCATTACAGTAGAATATTCTTCAAAGAATATGGAGTTGTTATTATTCGCTACTAATGTAGAACCCGATGCATTAATCCAGTCTGTAGCAGATACATCCCAAGTACCACTTATCCTCTCCTTGTAGTAAAAGTGTCCAACATTGGGGTCACTAGCCCAAACTATTCTTAAGTCTCCATCAGTTCCCACCACACAGATAGCAGGCGAAACCGTAGTAGTGGTTCCGTTATGGATTAAAGTTTCCGACCAAGAACCTCCAGCACTTCTCTCCTCAAAATATATATCCTCGTTTTCTTCTAGGAATGTAAGATAAACAATATCACCATAAGAAGCTATTGAACCTCTAGAGAACGATTCAGGGTCTTTTATAGTTACCTGTTCCTGTCCTCCCCAACTATCAGCCCCACCATCCCAAAGCCTCCCCACCACATCATCAAAAGTGCCTCTCATATAAACAACATATACATCCCCCCCACTTAGGGGGGTTAGAAAAGAACCGTGATGGTTATTAGCTATGGGCTCATAAGGAAATCCACCCTGCGTAGACCAAGTCCCATCATTTGTATCCGATTTTATTATATTTATACGGTCACTTCCATATGCGGAAACCCAAGGATAGCCCTCGCTATCCTTTATCACCTGTAAGGCATCGTAGGCTTTGCCAGTCTCAACAACTTGTTCAGCTGCCGACCAACTTATCGTGCCATCTCCGTTAGGTGTCCCCCTCCTATAAGAAAGAGTTTGGATACCCCCAGGCGAATCATGCCTTACATAATGGATATAAACACCATCGAAATAGATAGCCCAACGTTCCCCATTGAAGAATATACTATCTGTGGGGGTAAATACTGTCGTAGAACCAGACCAAGTAGAACCATCTGCCGAGGTCTTGTAAACAATAGCAGTAGCATCGCAATAAAATACCCAATGCTTACCCTGAGTATAAAATGCTCGCCTAACTCTTGGGTAAAGAAAGGTGTCAACCCTAGTAGTAGTATCAACTATTGCCATTATGCTCTCCTATCAATAGGGCATAGGATATTAAGTTTCTTATGCCAACTCCACATAGGTATTATCGGGGCAGAAGAAAAGTTCATCTGCTGTATTGCCATAACCCACAATTCTTACTACGAAATTAGTCGTACCTGTTGGTTTGGTTGTGGTTATATCTCCAGCCGTAGCAGCACTTACATAAACTGGTCGGCGAACTGATAAGGTGGGGAAGACTGTATCAGCTCTCACATTGCCCCATAATAAAACAGCGGTGGGGTTGCCAGCACCACCTCCAGCAGCCTGAACACATATCCCCAGCTTGCCGTCTGAGGTAGCTGCTACATCTGCTTTAGCTAGTTCCCATTGAGCATCACTAGCGACTTGATAAATGAGGTCGCCAAAAGCTAACACTGCTCCTGCTATTCCCACTTCTACAATCCCAGAATACTTACCATCTAACAGAGCAGTATCTAATGCGACAAATCGATTAGCCTTTGTTACTACTGCTTCGCCTTGCATCTTCCATCTCCTTTATTTTATCTTAAGACAATAGATAGAGATAAGTAACCCCATCTCCACTAACAGTAACATCAAGATAGACTTCATTCAAATCCACCCCGCCGAGGCTTATAGTGTCCCCAGCATTTAGTGGTATGCCTCGCCTTGTCAACACAGTAGCCACTACACTCTCAGCCCCAACAGTTACAATACCTGTATTATTAGTCTCAGCGGTTATAATAACATACTTAACAACATTTTCGTTAGCTTCTAGAGGTTCTGATGTTCCAGCAGTTGTGACTATCTTTCTCCCATCCGCTAAAGCACGAAGGTTTACTTCTTTTGGAACTTTCTCTAATTCTTCAAGACTAGCTATAGCCACTGATTTATCAAGCCTGTCCATTATAGGTATTCCTATGTCCGTATCTCTACTAGGCATTAGTCCCTCCTTCTGGAGTTAGTTCTTTACCTGTCTTTTCCCTTGCCATACCAAAGCACTTACCAGCTGCTTGTTCTTGTGTCAAGCCCCCTATATTCATGTGGAAGGCTATACAGTCAGTCACCGCAGCTTTGGTCTGAGCATCACTACTTAGCTTAGTTAGTTTGTCTACCTCGGTTGGAGACATGTTACCTCCTTTTGTGCAGAAGGAGCAGGAGAAGGTTATTCCCCCACTCCCTCTGAGTGGCTATTAGAAGTTGTTTAACCTTTATTCAAGGTCTAGGTCAACTTCATACCAAGAGCAGCCTACTTGGAAGGTTGGGTTAGAGTCATTACACCCAACATGAATAGACAGCTGACCATTGGGAGGAAGAACAATTCTGCCTTCCATCTTATAGTCAATGTTAGACATACCCTTAGCATTACCCTCTTTGGTCTCTATGCTGTTTCCAACTGAGAACCACCCATCGTCAACAACAGTTTCGTCAATATCAAACAGAGCCTGACCACCATAACTAACATCACCTGAGCGAAGCCCATGAATAGCGATGTCACCAGTGATAGCCGTAGTAACTAAGGCATGAACACAAACCCACAAGAAGAAGAAGTTTACGCCTGCGTCATAAGCCTCAGAGTTGGCGAATATCCTGTCTATGACAAGTGACCTAGCGGAATAACCATTCCAAAGAGTGCCTCGTGCTGTGGTAGTAGGAATTGTGGTAGTCCCCGCAGCAGCTGCCGTAGCCTGTGCCCAAGCACCTCTACCTGCAGCAGCTAACAGAGTAAAGGATGGTAGAGTCTGAGCTACAACAAGAGCACCATCTCTAGTTGCTTCAATATCTACTTCCTCATTACTCCCACCTATCCGTTTACCTCTTATCTTTGTCTGCATAGCTTTTCTTTCCTTTCTTTTTATTTGCTAATTTAACTCAGAACTTAATCCCAATCAAATCATCTTATAAGCATTTCCTCCTGTTATTTACTCGTCAGCGTTCTCTAAGCCTGGGTCAGAGTAGCTGCCCCCCATCGCCTCAATAGCTGCTATTATGTGCTCTAAATCCATGTCGTCATCTTCAAGGAAGGACTCATTCAGTATTTCCCTATCTACAAGAGTCCTAATCATAATGACAACAAGATTAGCAAGGGCAGTTATTGAAGCCACCTGCGTGTAGGTCAAGCCTACTGGTATATCTGCAGCTCTCAATATATCCGCTATGGGATACTTCCTCGGTATATCACCGCTATCAGAATGGGTTATCACTATAAACCCAGACTCAAAGGTTATATTCTCTACACCCATTGTTACCCCCTTTAGAGAACCCTGTAAGGATATGGACTAAGCAACGCATAGACTACCCCAAAGTCATCGGCACTGGAAAGAGAAGCATCAATACGAAGGTATCTCTCCTTCATGACAATCCTCATTATCACAGTAGCTGGGACTTCACTACCAAGGATTATACCCTTAGTAGCTGCAACTATGTCAAACTTACCTAGCTCATGAACATCACTGGTGAAAGCCTCAACCCCTGACTCTTCCACAATTACTGTAGCTGCATCAGCGTCAGCATTGGCTGCTTCGGTAAACACAAGAACTACTGCTAGACCCCTAGGGTCACTACCTATATCAGCAGACCCCATATCTATGACTGCGAAGCCACCTGCATTTCTGGTTGTGCTAGTAGGACTACCATAGTTGCTAGAAACAACATTGGCATAAGTCCAATCAACACTCCCATCACATAAAACTCCATTTGCGTCAAAAGGCATATTTACCTCCTTCTTCTTACTTTTTTAGGCAGTAGAATCAGCTCTAATCCCATAAAGTCTGCCTAAACTTCTGGGGTCAACGGTAGCCAAGCCTAGATTCCAATCAACCCTAGTACGGAAGACTGGTTTAGCTTGAAGCTCACCGATGTCTCTGACTTCTAATGGATACTCCTGAATACCCCAAGTGCTGTCACCAATACCAAGTTTGAGAGCATAGATGGAAGTCTCAAATGAACCTCCACCAAGGCCTTCGGTATTAGTGATTATCTCAGTAGACTGGTCGGCTTTAACTCCGATGTCAATCATCCTAGCACCAAGATACACATCTATTTGCCTGTTGAACATATCTGTCGTAGTTTGGAGCAACTTCTCTCTTAATAGAAGTGAACGAGTAGCTAGAAGCATCTTTTTGTTCATTAACAGGAAATCGGGGCTATGACCCTTTATAGCATAGATTAGCTCATTGAGCTTGTCTAGGAAGGCATAGCGAGAGGCTGAATCACGATTGATACCCTTATCGGTAGTATCTGCCAAGTCTATATACTGGTCAGTAAAACCGTTGGTATTGATGTCATCAATCCTCTTTTGTATTCCCTTATACTCTTCGGGGTCGGTAGTTGGGTCTCCATTGATAAAATTATCATTGAAGTCATAGGCTACAGCCTTGAGCTTCAGGACTTGCTGGATTGCTCTAGCATCGGCTATAGTATTCTTGGCTCTGGCAATAGCTATATCGGTGTCTATATCACCACCAAACAAAGATATATTCTCCGTCTGTTTCTCAAAGTGACCTATTGACTCCGCATAGCCTTCATTTACTTTACGGAAACCAACGCTAGGTAAGTCTTTAATCTTGACTACTGTGGTTGATAACTGACCGATAGTTTCCCAAGGGACTATCTCCATCAAGTTAGATTCCATAATCAGTGCGTCAATAACGGACTTACGCAGAGGGTCGGTCTCTATTTTTGAAAACTCTGCAAGTGTCCAAGGCATGTTAGTTTTCCTCCTTTATTTAAGAATATGCTCGTAGGGCAAGGTCAAGAGGACTACCCTCAAGCTTGCCACCTCCACCTCCACCACCTCCAAGGTCTGCACCTGGTTTCTTACTGTGCTCCAATCCTATTAAAGCTGCATTTAGCTCTCCAACGGACATCTCTTTAACCTTCTCTTCAGGAACACCCAATTTAGTCAGGACACCCCTCTTCTCCGTAAGAGTAGCCTCTTTGCTAGTGTTCAACTCATCCGTCATTGTCTTGAGCTTACCCTGAGTTTCCTCTAGTTCGCCCTTGACTTTGGTGAGTTCTTCTGGACTGGAAGCGTTCTTTAGTTTCTCTTCAAGACCTGTGACCTTCTCTCTTGATGTGTCAAGTTTGCCTCCAAGACTTTCTTTGATTCCGACATACTGACTCCAAGAGACTGTATCTGGGTGCTTGCCATCTTTATCTGGCTTAACCTCACCCACATCGTCATTCTTGTCTTCATCAGACATTAGATAATATTCCTCCTTTTTAATGTACTATCTGCTATTATATAATAGGATATATCTTTTGTCAACCCCTTATTACTCTGGTAGAGGTATTTCTACTGGTAATTCCCAAGAAGCCCACCATTGATGCATACTCTTATCTATATTATATTCATCAAACCACATTAGAAGGAGATTTTCAACTTCTTTAGCCTCTGGGGTATCTTTTCTAAATACAGGTTTCTTATACTTCTCCCAGAATAATAACATGGCTTCCTCAAAGACATGCTCTTTTCTCCAGTCATCCCTCTTATCGGAAGGCATAGTGAATAGCTCATCCCATTGAGTAGCACTATCAAGATAGAATAGAACTAAAGGATTTAAACCTTCTTGGTCAGTAAGGAAGACTGTGGGAATATCCCTAGTCTGTGAAGCTACCACACTACCAAAGTCACCAAGGGTAAAGGGTCTTCCTGTGATGTCTAAAGTCCCAATCATTGTCTGAGCTTCTTCTATATTCTCCATAGATGTCTGGAACTTAGTAGGGTCTTGGATTTCTCCACCAAGGACTGCTTTCCTTATTTGCTCCCAAAGATTTCTATCTAGCTCATCCAGTTCCTCTGGGGTATAATCCTCCTCAAACTTAGCTATAAGACTTCTTACCCCGAAGGCAACAATATTCTTCTTACCCAAGATAGTCTCTGCTATATCAATACCCCTTCTGAGGAAGGGAACAAGTGTTTCAGGGATTCTTGCAGCGTTCTTAGGTATCCTATTGAGAGAAAACTTCCTATCTTCCTCATTAGAGAAAGGATGTAGGACTGTAACTAAATCTTTTATGAAAATAGTCACATCCTGAGCTATACCTACAAAGAGACCACCAAACTGCCAACCGAATATGATGTTGAGAGCATCATAAGGATTTCTCTTTCTCCCTGTTAAGACAGAAAATAGCTGACCAAACATTGAAGAAACAATTATTAACTTCATTATATCACCAAAGCCAGACCTAGCTTCTTCCCAAGTTGCTTCCCCACTAAAAGCGTTCTTTATCTTGTCAGCTTGGAAGTAGAGTCTCTGGGAATAGCCCCTAGTAAAGACTATAAGATTCCATAGGGTAGTTCCTGTCTTACCCATCTCTACTAAGCCTCTAGTTGACCTTCTATACTTGAAATGGGTAATGTCAGCTATCCTCTTAGATACATATAAGGAAGCCATTACATCCCCTGATACTTGCCTAAGACCTGCTACACCCCTGTCAAAGGTTTCATTGATTTGTCCTAAGAAATGGGTAATAGCGTAGTTTCTTTCTGTGTGTCTAAGATGATTAACCCCTGACTTCTTAAACCACTTCTTAATATTACCATCCTTCTTGTATTGTTCAGTAGCTCTGTAGGATTTATTGAAGGAAGCCATAGCAGATAACATTCTAGGGTAGTTGTCAGACTTACCATAGAGATTAACATCATCAGCTAATCTATTAAACCATTCTGGAATCAAGAAACCACTCTCACCAACATGAAGCCAATCTTTCCTAAGTCCACCAAGCTGGCTTGCGTAAGTATTAAAGTTAATAAAGAACTGTTCCCTTATTTCAACAGGTATTTCCTTCCATTGTTTTATAACCTTTAATAGTTCTGTTCTATCGGGATGGAAGAAGAAAGGCTGAAAACTGTTTCTAAATGCCATAAAAGGCTCAAGGAACACAGCAGCCATAGACTGTCTCCATAATTTTCTTATCTGTCTATCAGCCCAATTATAGCCCAAACCCATACCCTGAACTCTCTCCAACCAAGTCTCAAGCCCTTTTTCTATCTGCCCCCAAGATTCAAACTTCTCACTAACTGTATCCCACCATTCACCTAAAGTATCAATATCAGGTTCAACTCTCCATTGAATCTCCATAGCTTCCACATAAGAGGCTAATCTGGCTAAGACATTCTTAGATTGTTTACCAGCTGGATATTCAATCTTCTCTCTCCTCATCAGATGCTTCTTACCTCTTGTAATTCTAAGACCACCTCTCCTGCTTATCTTTAACCCAGGATGGGCTATAAACCTTGGGTCAAAACCATGCTCAATCACACCCCATTCAAGAGGAAAGAGATAACCCCACAGGTCATCAAGACTTCCTTCTTCCTTAATTTTAATAGCCAGTTCTAGCTCCTCTATCTTGCCTTTATCCACAGCATCGGGGAACTCATCCTTGAAGGACTCTATATCAGATTTTGTCCTTGTAACTCTAAGATACCGAACTATAGGCTTATAGTAGTTGTAGATTTCTTCAATGGCATCGGCTAGGAGCATTTCATTCTCGGTAATATTATCTGGATGCTCTATCCCCTCTAGCTCATTCCTAGCATTTATCTCTTGGGACACCCTATCAAGGGCTTTCTCATCTGTCCTAATTTCCTTAAAATAGGAGTCCCTAGTTATACGCTGAAGGATTAGTTCCTTAGCCGTCTCCGCTACAGCATTAGCATTTTCAACTCTCACTAAGATAGAATAGAACGGAGCACCAGTCATCTCCTCTAAGAACTGCATAAAGTATTCCATATCAAAGAACTCTCTAACACCTAAGAAATTCAGACTACCTTCGGGGAGAACAGATACTGTCAGTTTAAGTCTATCTTCAGGAGGTATATCATCCCATCTTTTACCAAGGATAGCATTGGCTTTTAGCCCAGCCTTCTTAGCAATAACCTTGAGAGTAGTCTCTACATCCTTTATAGCTTCTTTATCCTTAGCGTTCTTGGCAGTAATATACTCATCTTGCTGTGTGTTTATAGTATTCTTTACAACCTCCCTAGTTTCCCTTATCTTAGGAGGTATTTTAACCTCTTTAGCTATCTTAGGGTCTTGGAGTGCTCTTTCTACACCAGCCTGCTCATCATCCCAATCAAGTGCTCTTGGTCTTTTTGTGGGGAGTAGAAGGTCTGGATGTATCCAAGAGGATATATATTGACGAGATACAGTTGTGTTGTCCACAGCCTCAGTCTGGGGTATCTCTACAGCTTCCTCTATAGTTGTAGGGACTTGAGTAGAAACCTCAGTCTTAACCCTTTCCTTCTCCATAGCATTATTTAGTTTCTTCTGGACAAGAGCCTTATCCTTCTCTAGTTCTTCTATGATTTCATTGAGGTTATCAATAGACTCTTGCTGTTCAGCCTTATCAGCTGGCATAGTAGTCTTGGCTAGGTTGGCATCTTGAACCTTGATGGAGGCTCTCATTGTTTCTATTTCTTTATTGTAGCTCTCTAGCTTGTTCTCTAGGTTGGTGGTTCTCTTAGGGACAATAGCTTCAGGCACAACTTCAGGAACTTCCAATACTTCATCCTCAGCTTTCTCCCCAGCTTCCAATACCTGAGCTTGACCAGTCTCAGTCTGCATTAGATTGACAACAGCATCTCTTTGAGCATCTACCAAGGATGCCCCCAATTCCACCGCTCTCTTAATATCAGCATCTAAATCCTTCTGGACATCAGGAGGAAGATTGTTTCTCATAGCTCTGTAATGAACACCACCACCAAAGCCTGCTAGAGGTAATATAGAGAATGTAGCTCTTATCATAACTTCTGGGACATTCTCAAGAAGAGCACGATTCTCATCTACAGTCTGGACAAAAGCATTGTGTAGTACCTCTTGGAGGAATTCCTCAGACAACTCAGCTATTTGTATTCTTCCAGCTTGAGCAAGTCCCCCTCTAATTCCCTGAGCTTCGGAGATAGTTATAATTCTCCTTATAAGATGACTTGATACATTCTTTCTCCAAGCTGAGAAGAAGCCTGGGGATACAGCCTTAACTATAGGTAAAGAACCTAGACCCTCTATGGCAGCAATCAAAGCTCCTGCTTTAGGGGATATAGCCAAAGCTAACTCTTCCGATGCTCCAGATGCTATCAAATCCTCAAATAAATCCTGAGTCTCTATAGGAGCAAATAGAGCCGAAGCAACACCTATAGTCAGATAAGGATTCTTTGTCCCATAGGCTACCCCCATAGTTGCAGCAAATGCCATAATAGTAGCTGCGTTATCAGCCATCATATACCCTACAAAGGAAGGAGTAGTGAGTATCTTATTCCCATACCTCTTGACGGTATCAACCATACCAAGTTCTTCCGTATCTATAACCCATTCTGGAGGAGGCTTGAGGTCTGGGTTTTCCTCTACCCAAACTAGATAATCCTCCTTACGCTTGGTATAGTCCTGCTTCATATCTTCTAGCTGGGTTTCCATAGCTGAAACAAGTGCTCTTTTTGTATCATCATCTAGGGACTTAGCGATAGCTGCCAAACCAGGAGAGAACTCAGCAAAGAACTTACCAGGAGTTAGATTATAACCCTCTGGGTCTATCTGTCTCTTCATTTGGTCTAGGATAGAAGCAGGATAGGTATACTTTATAGCCTGTTCAACCCTATGCCCCAATCCAATAAGACTAAAGAGGAAAGCATCCCATAGGTTTTTAACAAGGGATTCTTTATTTTCCTCAGCAATAAGGGGTTCTCCAATAGGACTCATAGGCACTACTGTTCCTGAGTCCTCATCCCAATATCCAATAGGAGTATTATCCTCTATTGACCAAACTGAACCATCCTGTTTCTTCTTAACAGTAAAAAGTGCTCCTGTATCATCCCTAAGAGTAAGTAATTCCCCCGCATCTCTAGCTATTTCCTCATGGGCTTTCTGGAGAGCATCCTTACCCTCACCTTCAAGAATAACACCCTGCTCTATGGCTTGCTGTCTAAAGTATTCCTCTATCTTGGCTCTAGCCTCAGCTGAATCCTCTTCCCCAACTCCTTCAGCTGGATAAGCATCCTTTAGGGCTTGGGTAACTTCTTCCAAATCCTTAGAGAAAGATACCGTAGCTTGAATAAACCTCGGGTCTTGTGCTCCTTCGGGGAAGAAAGCTCTTATGTCTTCCTCTGATATTGGGAGCTGCCCTGGCTCTGAAGCAAAGAGTTCACCTGATATAATCTGTTCTGGTGTAGCTCTACTAATAACTTGCGATAGTCTTGCCAGGTAATTCACTTCCTCTTCTATAAAATCACTTCTCAGTTCTGGAAAGATAGCCATCAGGTCAGAAGTACTTGTAATTGGGTCTCCTCGTAAGGCTGCCATAACAATCCCAGTCTGTATGTTAGGAAGAAGACCAGTTACCTTCTGTCTTCTAGTGATTTCTTTATATTCTTCCTCCACTCCCTGCATACTCTCTTGGAACTGTTCAGGGGTAAAACCAAACTCAAATGTTTCTGCTGTCCCAGGAAATGCTCCAATAGCTCCAGCTGCTTGTGGAGGAATAATACTTCTAGCAAACCTCTCCAAAGGCTGTGTTCTCTCCCAAGCTTCCTTGGAAAACTTAACATTGAAAGCTTCCTGCATAGCCCTACGCTGGACTTCTAGTTCTTCTAATCTCTTAACATCTTCCTCAACAAAGGCTGTTGGGAATGGGGGTAAATGAAAAGGTGTATGAGGCATTTAATTATACCCTCCTAAGAGTTCCTCTACCTGTAGATTTACGCAACTGACTTGGGGTAAATCCTCTATTTGCTTCTGGAGGAGATACCTCTGGGGCTATCCTAGCTCTTTCCTCTGGTGTTCCTGCTTCTCTCTGGGATTCAATTCTTGTCATATCCGCTGGTTTCCCCTGACCTGGAGGTGGTACTCCTATCTGTGCTTCCATAGATTGAGCTAGTCTCCTAAAGATATTTGCCTGTCTCCTATCACCACGCTTGTCAAGATAATCCGCATGGGAATAGAAAGCTGTTATCTTCTCCGCAAGTTGAGCTTCTATGGAATCCAAAGTCCTATCAAGATTCTTTCTACGCTTGATACCTTGTGGGTCATTAAACTCATATATCTCCGTAAGAATAGTATCTTTATCAAGGTGCTTATCAACCATATTGGCAATAGTGCCTCTCTCCATCCAATCTTTAGGAGTAGCCACAGTGCTCTCTACCATAAGGGTTACATCCTCTGGTATCTCATCGGGAGTTAGTTCTTCCGTGAACTTACCCCTTATCTGGAAGGTCTTGTTGCTCTTCTTGAGGTTAGATAACAAGAACCTATCATTCTCCCCTATGACAAAATGCTTACCATCCATAAAGGGGTAGAGAATCTGGTTAGCAGAGCTACTAGCTAATAGGCTTAGGGCATAACCTGGTTGTCCCTCTACCATACCATATACAGCATCATTAAAACCACCCTTCTGTTGTTCTCTCCTTAGCTCCAATAGACTAGCCTGTATCTCTATTGGTATAGCAGGTGGGGGTAGACGCTGGAGACCAATCTCTCCTGGGGCATAGTGGAATAATGGCCCTCTCTCTCTGAGTTGTTCTACAGTAGCTTGAGGAGTAGAACTGAACTCCTGTGTTATTGGTTGAGCTGTATCTCTCAGTATCTGTGAAATCATACTCTTCCATTTATTAAAATGTTCCGTTACAACTTCATTAACTTCAAATATACCCCTACCAGCTAATCTTCTCCAATCTGACCTACTCCCTACGGTGAAGCTTGTACCTTGAGTCCTTAGAAGACTACCTTTATCTGGGAAACCTCCCACAGGGGCTACAAGAACCTGCATATTTGGTCTATGTACCCAACCAGTTACATCCTTACCACCAATAAAGACTATGTTATATAGTTCCCCATCATAGTATTCAAAGTAGTCATCAAGATTAACTTCCCCTAGGGATAGACCCGTCTTCTGGTAGTCCCAACCCTTCTCAGTTGCTTTGTCAACTGCCTCTTCCTCGGTAATTCTGTAGGAGTGAACACAAGCTGCTAACCTACCATTAGAGTATCTAGGGAATGTATCATAAGGACTCCATACCTGTGTCCTAAGAAGACCAGTATCAATATCAAATTCAGATGCCACACTATACCAACCAAGCAATAAAAGGAAGAAGGACAAATCATCAATAAAAGGAGCATCACCCCCTAATCGTCTTTCCCTATCTATTGTATCCCACATATACCCACAGCCACGATGTATCTTAGCCCTCTTGTCAAGCTCTAGGGCGGTTTCATTGGCAATAGAGGTATTATGGGATATATCACCCTTAGTAAGTAGGTAGTGAGCCATATTATAAAAGGTCATAGGTTCATTGGATACATAGGATTCCATTCCCTTAGCCTTCAATCTATCAACAAGAATAAGTATCTCATACCAGTCTTGGAACTTGAGGTTACGCTGATACCAAAACCTCTTCATAACAGCTATAGACTGGTTGATTTTCATTCTATCAGCTTCAGATACCATCATTATCCTCCTTTTCAAAAGCTTTAGCGAAAACTGAGGGAATAGGGATTTCTTTAGGTTCAAGATACTCACAATATCCTAATATACCCATAGAGAATCTCTTTAATTCCTTAATAGAAGCAAAGGTTACAAGAGGTATAATACCAAAATGAGTAGCTCTCCCTAATAGTATCTCCCCATCCTTACCACAGATTACAATAAACTCGGCACTCATAATTACCAATCCCATCCTTTCGTTGAACCCTGATAGCCTCTTGCCCCACCACTGGCTTTCTTTACCGCAACTGCTATCATCAGGGCTATAGCCATATCATCAAATGTCTGGGCTGTAGGCAACATCTTAATAAATCTGTAACCTCTTAACTGCCTGATTAAATTAACATCCCATATTTTTAACTGTGGGAGCATCCCACTTAGGACTGTTCTCATATGTCCCTTAGTCTGTTCATTTGTCCACCAACCAAGGTTATTAGTAATTCTACCAGTAAGGAAGTCCCTTTGTCTATAGATATTAGGGTAATTAGCCATTTTAATTTCTGGTGAGTCTACTTTATGACTACCAACTAAAGCTCCTATTACCCCATAGCCAGTAAAATTCCTCTCTATTGCTAGTTGAGCATTATTATACCATATTCCCAACTGTTTGAGAACTACTGCGAAAGAGTTTGGGTCTAGTCTTGCTTGATAGGTAGCACATACTCTCCAAAGGTCATCCAACACAACAGCAGCACTATAACTTCCTGTTGGTGCTCCAGGAGAAGTATCCACCCCTATAACATATTGAGTCTTACCAGTAGTGTCTGGGGGTATCCAGTATGTCCAACCTCCCTCATGTCTCTTACCTTCATAACATTCAGCTGCTAGGGAGTTAAGAATATACTGGTCAAACACAGGGTCTCCAACGGTAATGAAACAAGATACCTCATCTTCGGGATACTCCTGCCAGAATAAACCCTGTTTCTCTGCTATCTTCCATCTACGCCATCTTATCTGTTCTTCGGTAAGGTTATTTCTCCCAACAAGCTCTAGTTCATCACTGGTGTATTTTAGTTCACCCCTATCTTCTGGTAGGGCATATTCCGAACCAAGGGGTATTGCGTAGTCAGCTGTCCACCACCAAGGGAAGAAGAAAGGTTTGTATGGAGATTTACCTTCCCTAGCTCTTATCCACTTCTCATAGAAGATATTATCTTCCCCATAAGGAGTAGCTTCAATAGTAAGTTCCCCCGTTATAGGCACAGCATCTTCTATACCATTGAGTATCTTCTCCCCATCCTCATAAAAGGGTAGTTCTGATAGGAGAGCTTTTCTGATTGTATCCCCTCTACCAAAGGCTCTAGACCCCGCTGTTCCTATATATATAGTGCTATGAAGGTCTGGGAAAGTCTTTTCCGACCTGCTCTCAGCACCGATTGTAGGCTTAGGCTCATCCATATTATCATAGTAGAACTGAACCCTATCAAGTAGCCTTTGTGTAGACCTTGTTTCATGGGATACTACCGCACATTGAGTATGGGGGATGGTGATACAGTCAATGTACATATCGGCAAGAATACCACTAGACCAACCACCCTGCCGATGCTTGAGGATGATGTTTCTGGAAGACTTGTTCCTAGCAAAATATAGCTGTCCCCTATTAAACTTAAAAGGAACAACTATTCCTTGCTTGTTGTCTATTTTAATAAGGGCTTCAATAAGCTTTGGTTTATCTATTGCAGTCATCACAGCCATAGGTTATAATTTCCCTGACCTTAGATTCCTTTTTATCCTAAAGAGAACCTTATTTACTTTCCTTGACAGGTTGGCTCTCCGAATGTTGGAACGCCTAGATATCATCTGTTTTAGTGTAGGCATATTTCTTTAACTCCTGTAATTTTATACGATATACCTCATGCCTAATTAAATCTTCGGGAGTTTGTCCTTTCATTCCTCTACACCAACCATTTACTCTACCTTTTTGATAATTAATGGCAACAAGAGCTTCTTCTCTCTTTATTATTAAATAAGGAAAAACAAACTCAAGTATCTCACAAACTCTTTGCCCCTGCCACTGGCTTGCCCAACTGTTTTTCCTCCCCTTTCCTTCCCTATAATGAACCCAACCACCATAAAGGTCTACAAGATACTTTATAATAGGATAGTAAGTGCTAGTAATATCTAAAGATAACCTGTAGGTAGGATTCTTAGTCCCTGCCAAATTATTTGGTTTAGACTTTCCTATATAGATACTTCCTTCTCCATCTATTAGACCCGCCAAATATGCCTTATCCGTCTCCTGTAACATCAGAGAACTCTCCTTCAGTTTCCTCTTGATGGGGTTCTGGTTGATTTTCACCCTCTATTAAAGGTTGTTGCTGTGGGGCTAAGACTATTTGTTGTAACCGTTGTTCCCAACTTATTAAAGAAACTTGTGTTTGTGCCTCTAAATCCCCAACTAAACGGGAATATACCTCCCTAGCCAAGTTTGTTCTTATGAGGTTATATTCACCTGAATCTAGCTCTTCCTTCATATTGGCTATCATCTTACCTTCAAAGAGAACAGCCTCTAGCTGGTTGTCCTTCCGAAGAAGCTTAATGGCTTCCTGTCTATACTCCTCATTGAATTCATCTCTCCGATGGTATAGTTCCACGAAGTCAGGGTTTTGAAGCCAGCTATTATAAGTGCCTCTAACAACTCCTATGATTTTAAGAGCTGCTTTTGTGTCCATATCCGCTATTCTTAACAAAAAAAAGCGTCTTTTATTTCCTGAGAGTTGTTTAATCTCATCTTTTAGAGACATGAGGACAAATCCCTCCATTCAGATGCTTCCCATGATTACAATTATAACATAAAATTTGAAATTCACAAGGATAATTATTCCTCTTGAGCCAGATATAAAACATTAAACCTCCATGAGCAATTCCAATACTCTTTCTATGTTTACTCCCATCGTTGTTGATATGGTCTATAGAAAGGAATAAAGGTTCTGTTTCACCACAACAGGAACAAATATATCCCCCATAAGCTGTGTAAACCTCATCCTTTAGCTTCTGTCTCCATATATTATTACTCTCCCTCAGTTTGTCCCTATGATTATCATTCCATCTTTTCCGAGAAGCTCTCCTTTTATCAGGGTTTTCCCCGAAGTAATCTTTCTGGCATTGGATACAATAACCCTGTAACCCATCCACTCTCCCCCTATCTCCATAAAAGGAGAAAATAGGTAGATGCTTCTTACATCTAGGGCAGTATTTAATACCATTCACTGCTAAACTCATATCAGGGTAATTATATCATTAAACAAACAATCTGTCAATACCCCTTGACAAATGGTTGTAGGGGTGGTATAGTTAATTACGGTCAATAAATCAAAGCTAGCTTCACTTTTAACTAAAACTAGCTTGTAATACCTCAGTAAATATAAATAAAGAAAACCGCCAACCAAGAGGGTATGATGAATAGATTAAAGATAATAAAGGTTACAGGAACTGGATACATAAGGGAAAATTCTCAAGATGGTAATATGCTTGTTGAGGTTTGTTTCAAAAACAAGACAGGTGATGATAGATTCTGGTATCCACGATATAGTGATTTGGGTATTATCTTATCTCACTTAATTGCTCTATATGGGGAAGAAGAGGTTTTGGGTAGGGTATTGAAAGAAGGGTTTATACAAAGATGTAAATTCACATTAGAAAAGATGAGAGGAGGAACAAAACACTGAAACTTTACATAATAATGAGTATCAATCGTCATTTACTCTGTAATACATACTATTTTTAGGTCAAAATGAAGCTAAACTTTGATTAAAAGGAGTTGATATGAGGTTTTTTTATGCCAAGAAGGAACAAATATGTAAACATTGTGGAAGTCCCATAATCTATGGTGATGAGGCAGTAGTGATTAGGTGGAAGAACAAAAATATCTTTATCCCCCTAGTCTTCCATGTGGGGTGTTATATAGAGTGGGTTACTGATAGCTTCAACAGGAGATGGGGAACTTGGAAGCTTGGAGCTACCCCTAGACCAATAAGGAAGAAAAGGGGTAGGAAGTTCTTATATCCTAACAGAATATTAGCTAAAGATGTTAATAGAAGAAAGTCACTAATAAACTATCACCTAAAGGAGGGTAATTTGGATAGGGTAAGAGAGTTAAATATTGCTCTAAAGGAGATACTTGATGGCAGTATATGAATTCAAATGTCCTAGTTGTGGTAATGTGTTTGAGATTAAGAGAAATATAAAGGATATGCCCCAAGAGTTTCCTTGTTCGGAGTGTGATACAATTAGCCCTAAGATACTCTCTAAGGGTAGTTTCCAATTTAGCCCCTTTCTTAAAGAGCTTGGTGGAACAAATATGTTATAAGGAGGAAAAGGATATGTCACCTAAAGGTGGAGTAGGCAAGGGTAGCAACCCGAAATCGGGTGGCAGGGGTTCACCTGCTGGTAGGGGTGCTCCAGCTGATAGAACTGGGAAGAAATAAAGATTTCCTGATTTTAGGGTAAAACCCATTTTTTCTACAAAATAAAAGAAAGGAGAAATTATGAAAGTAAAATTGTATAGTAATCCGAGAGGAACAGGCTGGTTAGGTTGGATAGAGAATTGTAAAGAGCAGGTAGTCGCCTTTATTGGGCTTGATGGTTCTTTATTGTATGAGTGGTAATTCTCCCGATTTTGGACTAAAACTGAAAAATCCTACGAGTATACCTTCGCCCCTTGGGATTCGGTTGGTCAGACGGATGGGGGTATACCCCTGCCCTGGCGGTTAATAGTAATAGGAATCATTATTAGTTGTTCAGATATTAGGGAAGGGGGACTGCATCTAGTCCTACAATCCCCCTTGGTGTCTATTTGATAGTGTAATCGGTCCCCGTGTAGGTGTCCACTATGAAACCCTCATCACGCAGGAACTTGTTTGCACTACCCTTGCCCTCATCCAGCTCCATAAACTCACAAGCTTTAGAGCCTGTTGGGAAGTTGCCTACTAGCACTAGGTTGTTGCCATCACGCCTGAATACCGTAACTGCCCTCTTGCCTGCAGTGACATCACCTTTAGCCTTGCCCACTGTAAAGCCTTTGTTCAGCTCCACTATCCATTGAAACTCCTTATGCTTGGGCTTGCGCATTTCAGTCTCACCATCTATCATCACCTCAACCGCTTCAGCCTCCTCGTCCTCAACCTCAATCTCTGCCCAGCGCATATAGATATTATGGATAGTCTCAGGGTGTGGCAGCTTGTTTATCATCGCTTCTACCACATCGGTAAACTGTGCCTTAGCTACAACCTGCGCCTCCACCTTTACCTTAACTTCAATGTAGCCATCAATAATCTTTGTTACCGATTCATTACCCTTATAGGTAGTCTTAAATTTCCTCAAATCGGCAATACTCATCGCCTGCATTAACTCATCCATGTTCAATCTCCTTTATTCTTTTGTTAAAGTGCGACTAGATTCACTTCACTATCTATATAGTAGCACAACTGTGCCTAGTTGTCAAGGCTATGCTACTATTACACTGCTTAATTACATGAGGAGACTGCTATTATCCTGCTATTCTAGGCACGAAACAGGACTGTTGATTATCATCACCATTTTAGAACATATGTGCTAAGTGGCTACTTGTGCTAAATACCCTCATTATCCCTTGTATATCATAAGCAGTGGGCGTATGATATGTATATCTATAGGTGAAAGGAGGTAACTAAATGAAATGTCCAGCTTGTGGTGGTAAACCACAGCATCTGGTCACTACTAAGAATGGTAAGCTGTTGCTCCAGTGTAGAACAGGTCTGACTGTGATGAGACAACCATCAAGAGATGACCCCAAGAGAATAGTAACTGGCATAGTTACATGTGATACTGTGTGTGATAACCGAGGCAGTAAGGTATCAGGTAAGTATGTGTATATGACTGAGGGAGAACCAGAAGCTCTGACTGTTAGAGATGGAAGGATAATATTATAAAGGAGGTAAGCAAATGATGAGTAAGGTAGAACAACAGATTGATTGTCCTACCTGTCCTTGGAACAAGAACTGCATTGAACCACCGACAATGACCAAAGAGGAAGTAGATGCCAAAGTGAAGGAGGCAAGACCAACACCAGAAATGAGTGGGGAACAGAAAGAGGGTGTTATTCTTAGTGGTATGTTGTCTGTTATGTTCTTTGGTGGAAAGGACACAGAGAGTCAGGTTTGTCCCATATTTGCTAATGTATTAAGGGACAGCCCTGAACTGAGTCAGAAGATTAAGGCTCTTATGCAGAAGGTCTAGTCTATTCACATACAGCCTCCTAATTACCACAGCACACTCACAGTAAAGATAAAGGCTGGCTCGGCATTAGGAGGCTGTAGTGAGGAGATTAGTGATGAAGATTACAGTTGTGAATAAAGAGGGGATAACGAAGAGGAGGTCTGTTAAGATAGGTTCTCTGTTCCCTGATACAATATACCAACGAGCCTCATATGATAAAGTCCACTGGTTTAATGTATATGTCAATGGTAAGAGTATACCTAATGAAACACATTCTCCTGCTTTCATTGAATCTTGGATGGATATTATTATAATACATGAGGATGCAGACAAGGGATGAAATATCCAAGGAGATACCAGTTCAAGACAGACCACAAGTATAGATTAGCACTCCGAGCTTGGCGTGTGTATAACAGAGCTAGAGTCAACCAGCTACCTAGTTAGTTCTTTAACAACTGAATAGAGTGGGTAAGGCAGGAGGTTGAATTGAAAGTAGTAAGAGACAGTGGGGAATGTAAAACAGTAAAGTTTGAGGATTTGGATGATGGCGAGGCATATATTGATGAAGGACAAGGAGGGGGACAGATAAAGATAAAGACTGATGAGGAGTCAGGGTGCTGTTTGGAGAGCGGGGTACTAGGGAAATATGATAGTGATGAAAACAATGAGGTCGTCAGAGTAAAATGCGAGGTAAGAGTCTCATAAATAAAATTACCTGCCCACTCTGTTGAGTTGTTAAGCTCAAATATAACTGAAAGGAGGACAGTATGGCAAAGGTCAACATCAGCTATAACTGCGGATGTGGCTTCAGGACAGACAATATAGCTGAAGCAGTACTTCACTCTGATATTATGAACCATACCTTGACTGTTGTAGGTGATATAATCAGAGACAAAAAGAAGGAGAGTAATGATGGACAGGACTAAGCATGACCTGAGTTTCAATAGCACCAGCCTTGACTATATGGCTCTCCTTAAAACAGCGGAGATAGCCTTTGCTCTCAGTAAGAGAGAAGTAGGTAGGCATATGAATACACTGAGTATGTATCCCTTGAAGTCCTGCTTCTACCTGGATGCTCAGTGGTTAGAAGATGAGGCAAAGCATCTAAGTATAGCAGCTGAGACTCTATATACACTGAGGGAGGGGTTATCCAGAGAAGAGCTGAAGGTAGTTAATAAGCCAGAGGTAAAGGAGGAATAAAATGGTTGATGAACAACAGCTTTGGATAGTTACAGACGATGAGAATAATTGGCTCTACTATGATAGAGGTAGTCAACAGGATGCTATAGCTGGAGCGAGGGAAGCAGGTGCTTATACTCCTGAATCTACTCTTCACCTCTTCGCTGTAACTACGGAGATAGTGATTGAACCAGAGAAAGGGGATAAGTGATGGCTAAGAACAGAGGTAACTGGAAGTGCGACCATAAAGGAGCTGTAAAGAAACAGTCCTACTCAATTCATGGGACTTCTCTGAGTGTGGAGAGATGGTGTACTCTGTGCCAAGGTTGGGTAGACAGGATGGAGAAGGGATAATGAAACAGAAAAATAAAGTCAGACGATTGGGAGGTAGACAAGCAGAGTATGACCTTATGCTGGACAATGCAGACTCTGTTGAAAGGGAGTTCTTGTCTAAATCCCACATCAGACCAGGGAGTATGAAGAAATGATAGTTATAGTAATGGTTGATGTTCCTCTCAAACTCCTCAAGGAAGCAGAAGGTTTAGATATTAATGTTGCTGAGAAGCTCAAAGACTACTGTGAGGAATCAGGGATAGAATATCTGGGAGAGGTAATAGAAGATAAGGAGGAGGAGAATGAATAGATGCAGTAGGTGTAAGAAAAAGAGAAAGGTGTTACACAAGAGAGGTGGTGCTTCGTTCTGTAATAAAGACCTGAAGATATATCAGAAAGGAACAGGAAAAGATTAATAGGATGAATGAGGGTGGGTGGAGCAATCTGCCTACCCTTTTTCTACCCATATTTAGAACATATGTCCTAGCAGAGCACTTGTGAAATTAGCCTCATTATGGGTTGACTAGGCACAAACAGATGTTGTAGTATACTATCATAGCCACAAGGCTAAATATAACTGTAGGAGGTTTGTAATGGTGGATGATGAGAGAGAAGAAGGAGATGAGCCTGAAGTAACTGAGGATGAGGGTGAACCTGCTCCTGAGTTTGGTGAAGGTCAGCGGACAGAGAACCAACCAATCTTTGTAGAGACAGGTAGAGGGGAGACAGTAGAAGTCCAGCCTGGTGCTCCCTTTGTAGAGACCTTGGAGAGGCTGGCTGTGGATGCTCACTACGGTGGTTTCTTCAGAATCTTTCTTAATGGAAGTGAGGTTATCAATCCAGAAGATGCGCCTGATTCCATTGAGTCTGGGATGAGGATTATCATCACCAGCTATGACAAGGTGGGAGCCTGATTCATTCTGTAGTAAGAGCCAGTCTTAGTGAGGAAGTGTAGGTAGTGATGGCAGGTGGGGCAAAGGAGTTTCAGATTGTCAAGTGAATTATCTTTCCTATTATTGTTGATGTGATGAATCTCTAAGACTCTAATTTCTTTGTCCCACCCACAGACCTGACAAGCCATAGGTATCCCCTGCCTCGCAAGCTTGCCCTTTATTCTGTGGCTTTTAGCAGGTTTCTTGGGAGCTATATAACCTTGAGCCTTCCTTCTCTTGTAACAGCACCTATTACACTCATTAGCTCCTGGTCTATAGGAAGGAGAGCCACAATGGACACAGAAGAGGTTTGCTTCTCTCATAGTTATATTATACTGAGTTTCCTGAGCTTTGTCAAGGGTAAAGATTTAGAACTCCCCTGAGTTAATCTATAGTAGAGTTATACAGTGGCACTGGACAGTGTGCTGTATGAGGAGGCTGTGGTGAAAATAAGCTCTTCTATAGATTAAGTCAGGAGGATTCTAGAGGAGATTAAATGGACTTACGACAGACATTCCACGCACTGGAAGATTTAAAGACTGAAAAGTATCCACAAGGGATAACTCTTGCCCTTGACCTTGGTGTTCACCAGTATTGTGATATAAACTCCAACTGTCCCCTAGCTATACAACTGAGGAAGTATATACATGAGGCTGGTGTAACCTTGGTGGATTTATTGGCAGGGTTTGCTCAGTCACAAGAACCACCCCCAGACCGTATTGAACCTACACTCCCTGAGTTTAATGGTAAGGCTATGATACAGATAGCTGGACAGAATATGGAGATAGATTTCACTGATACTATTAAACAACAGCTTGGTAGTGCTTATGAAAATCAGATACATTACTTTAAACAAATGCAGAATCACATCACTGATGTAGGAGCTTCCCTTCATAGAACTTACCTCCACCAGATATATGAGCTGAGAAGGACAAAGGTATTACCACAGCTAAGTTTTGGTGTAACTGATTTAGTCAAATATCCCTGTTGTATTACTACAAAGAGAGATAAGTATATCTTCCTCTTCCCTAGGGAGTATAAGCCCCAATGGATAGTAACAGGGGGAGTAAGGTATCTGTTAAATAAAGATGATATTGATAGCTTAGAAAGACCCTGTTATATACAATTTGCTGTAACTGTAGATGGTAAGATTTTCAGTGCTCGTCTTCTTGGTGATAGAGGCTATGGGATGGAGCATTATCACGGACATGAGAGGGATGATTGCTGGGGTAATGTAGCCATACCTGAAAGATGGAATAAGAGTTTATCTATGCTCAATACCCTTGCTAATCAGCTTATGGCTTCTTTGGCTACTATCAACAAGGATAGCCTTGTACAGCATGATATTGAGGATATGATTCATATAGATAATCTAATGGAAAGAGCTACTGAGTTAGGTGAGGAAGGTCATGTGGAAGCTAGGGAGAGACCAACTGGGGGATGGAGAACGGGGGATGGTGAAGACCCAGATAGGACAACTGAACCACCAACTGATGCTCCTGCTCCTGCTGGAAGGAGATGGGGTCATAGAGAGGATACAACCCCTAGAGATGCTGCAGGACATATTGTAATACTAGATGAGTTAGCTAATCATACAGATGCTAATCCAGCAATACAACTAACTGATGACCAAGAATATCTGAGAAGATGGGGTGTTACTAGTGCTGTGAATATAACTATTGTGAATAGGGTCTGTGCTCTTTGTGGACATGATTATGTAGAACATGGTGGTTTCCACTGTCAGCATGATGAACTTACAACTAGGACTCCCGAACAAGAACTCATGAGGAGATTTGGCGTAACAGAGCCTCCAAGGAATATGGATATTATCTGCATGGTTTGTGGTGAGAGATTTGGGAGACACCATAGAACAGGGAATGATAATTATTTTACAATTTGTCCCAGAGATTGGAGAGACAGATAATCATGCCTGATGATTTATACACTAGACAACAGGAAATAGGGTTATCCATACCAGCCTCAGTCACTATCGCTGGGGTAGGTGGAATAGGCTCATGGGTGGCTATTGATTCCGCTATGAGTGGAGTAGAGAGTATATATCTCTTTGACCCTGATGTGTTGGAAGAGAGCAATAGGAACAGATTGCCTTTCTGTCAAAGCTCCATCAATAGACCGAAGGTGGATGTAGTAGCCGAGTATATCCGAGCTATAAGGCCGGATGCTGTTGTGGTGGCTATTAATGATAAGCTGCAGGGTATATTGCTGGATATCCAGCTCTCTGTTACAAGTGCGATTATAGATTGTACTGACTCTCCCAAAGCACAGCATACGATATATAATAAGTGTAAGGGTACTGCCTGTAGGTATATCAGGGCTGGGTATGATGGTACCAGAATCATGGTTACTTCCAATGTCAGTGGCTGGATAAGGACTGATGTGGAGGAAGAGACCTATACTGTTAATCCCAGCTGGGTAGTACCAGCTCAGATAGTAGCAGCATTGGCAGTGGTAGCAGTTCGAATCGGAATGTCGGCGCGAT
>SDBT01002961.1_pt1 | contig 29565 bp, 32 predicted proteins | sample 2277101 | NCBI WGS metagenome assembly SDBT01 (sample SAMN10404973, study PRJNA504765) | marine sediment metagenome | isolation source: marine sediment core GS10_PC15, 103 cmbsf | place: Arctic Ocean: Southern Knipovich Ridge | collected 2010
CGCAGCCGTCCCGGCCGTCGCAGCCGTGGTCCCGGCCGTCGCAGCCGTCGCGCCCGCCGCGGTCGTCCCGGCCGTCGCAGCCGTCCCGGCCGTCGCAGCCGTGGTCCCGGCCGTCGCAGCCGTGGTCCCGGCGTATGTGGCCCCAGCTGTCGTCACACCGGCCGCTGCTGCACTCGTAACGGTCGCCCAACCCGGCACAGCCCCACCCGTTACGGGCGCCCCTGTGCCGCTTCCTGGGGCTCAGCTGGCCTCCGGCTTCCTGACCCCAGGGCAGCCGCAACGGTAGACAACCTGGCCCCCCATTCTGTCGACAGAATGGGGGGCCTTTTGCACCCAGGAGTGAGATCATGAGTTTGCGAACCCTCAGTAACGAAGAGATCCGAAATCGATTCCGATACCACAAGCCGAGCCCGAAAGGTGCCGACCGCCACGCGAATCTGAGCGTAGGTTTCAGCGCGATAGCGTTTGCGATCAATGAGAATTGCCCCCGCGGACGAGCGAAAGATTCCGCCTTCCAGAAGCTCGAGGAAGCGAAGTTCTGGACATCCGCTGCGATCGCGCGGAACGAAGCGACCCGTTGAGATATGGGCAGCAATTCGCAGCCGGCCACAGCGTTTCAACCGTGCTCGCTTCGGGCGACTTCGAAACCTACAGCGAGGCGGGGTACACGTTTGGGGGTGGGAAGTGGTCGGCTGCGAAGAAGGGCAGCCCTGGAATCGGAGCCGTCGGGGCGTGGGCGTACAGCGCGCACCCATCGGCTGAGGTTCTGTGTTTCCAATACAATCTGAAAGACGGAATCGGGGTTCGCTATTGGCGCCCCGGACTCCCCAACCCAACCCCGCTGTTCGATCATCTCGCCGCAGGGTTGCTCTTCGAAGCTACAAATAGCTTTTTCGAGTTCTGCATCTGGACAAACGTTTGTGTCCGTCTCTACGGTTGGCCCCCGCTCAATCTCTGGCAGGTTCGAGATGTAGCAGCCAAAGCCGGCAGTTGGACGCTCTCGAGACATCTCGAGGGCGCGGCGAGTATCCTCGAGACCCCAACCCAAAAAGACACCGACGGCAAGAAAATCATGATGCGGGTTTCGAAACCGCACACACCTACGAAAAAAGATCCGCACCAACAATACACACGCGAGAACGATCCGGAGTCTTTCGCGAAGCTTGACGCCTATTGTGCTGATGACGTCCGCGCGGAAGATGAAGTCAGTATCCGTTGCCCGGATCTGTCCCCTCGAGAAACTCGGATTTTTCTTGCGGATCAACTGATCAACGTTCGCGGCGTGTGTTGCGATCGCGAAGTCGTTAACGCATCGCTAGTAATTATCGAGCAGGCGAGCGTCCGCTATAACGCAGAGTTACGACACCTGACCCGAGGCGCGGTCGGTACCTCTGACGAACTCGACAAAATGAAAGCTTGGCTGAAACTGTGGGGTGTTGACGCTCCCGAGATCAGTAAAGACACAATGCCGGATCTACTCAAGCAACCGATGGATCCAACGCCGAAACGAGTCCTACAGATCCGTGATTGCATGGGGTCACTTTCGGTTAAGAAAACTCGGTCAATGTCACTCATGATGGCAGACGACAATCGAATCCGCGGGCTCTACACCTACGCGGGAGCGGCCCGTACGTGGCGCTGGAGTGGTGCGAAGGTACAGCCCCAGAACCTTCCGAAAGACGGGCCGAAAGTCGTCCGCTGTGTTCATTGCCGTGAGGTTCACTGGGACAAGCTCGGTTTTTGTCCGCGCTGTTTTCGCGTTGAGTATGTCCCCGCTAAGTGGGGCATCGAAGCCGCGGAGGCATGCATTCCCGCGCTGTTGACGAGATCACTCGACGTCGTTGAGGTGTTATGGGGCGATGCTCTTCTAGCGATCGCGGGTTGCCTGCGATCGTTCTTCGTTGCGGGCCCCGGGTGTGAGCTGAAGTCTAGCGATCTGTCGGCTATTGAAGCTGTGGTCATTGCTGAACTCGCCGAGGAAAGCTGGCAGCAAGAAGTGTTTCGGACACACGGGAGAATCTACGAAGAGACCGCGAGCCAAGTGACCGGAACACCCTTCGCAGAATTTGCGCGCTACAAAGCCGAAACCGGACTCGACCACCCGCAGCGGGCGTTAGGCAAAGTCGCGAGCCTTGCTTGTTTCGGTGCCGACACGGAAGTATTGACCCAAAGGGGTTATATTCGGATTGTGGAGATCACTTCACTAGATCAACTATGGGATGGTATCGAATGGGTGAGACACAACGGGGCAACGGCAAAAGGGACGCGGCGGGTTATAGACCTGGATGGTATCCGGGTGACGCCGCAGCATCCGATAACTTGCGGGCGCTCATGGAAGGCGGCAGAAACACTCGCTTCAAAGCCCGGTATCCTGCGCCAAGCGTTGGCGATAGGTTCGGCGAACTTACCGTTCTCGGTCCGCAACGAACAAAAAACGACAGAGGCGCACTTGTGCAGTGCTCCTGTGGGGCGCTCCCCCATGTGGTTGCTCTCTCGACTTTACGCAAAGGCACGTCAACTCGCTGCAATGGTTGCGCCCGGGCCAAGGGAGGACGCACGTACATCAAACGTTATTCAAAGTACGCCTACGCAATGCCAGACACAGAACACCGACGACGCCTCATCAATCGTCTGTCCGCCGCTGTCACCCGCTGTCACCGGCCGAATAGTAAAGAATACAAGAACTACGGAGCACGTAGTATCACGGTGTTCAAAAAGTGGCGTGAGGATCGCGCGGCTTTTTTATTTCATGTCCAAACGTTTCCGGGCTGGGATAATCCTAGTTTGGACATGGACAGGATCAACAATTCTGAAGGTTATGCATCGGGCAACCTGCGCTTTTGCACGAGACGAGAGAATGTGCGAAACAGAAGAAGTGTTTCCGAACTTACGGAAAAAATCGGAAGATTTCGCGAACGTCTTCGACATTGTAAATGCGGGGCCTCGAAATCGATTCACGATTAAAACTGACAGCGGACATTTACTCGTACACAACAGCGGGTTCGGGGGATGGATCAAAGCTTGGCAGAAGTTCGGGGCTGATAAGTTTCTGGACGAAGAAGGGATCAAGAAAAGCATTCTCGCATGGCGCCGCAAGAGCCCGGCGATCGTAGAGCTATGGGCGCAACTTGAAGACGCGGCAATCCGCGCGATCGATAACCCCGGGCAGTGCTACAGCTACAAACGAATCGCCTACCAAATGCACGGCGGGGTACTTTACTGCCAGCTTCCAAGCGGTCGAGCGATTCCGTACCACGGCGCGGCCGTGCATGATGACATGAGAAACGGCAAAGCAACTCGAGCGATCAGCTACTACGGCGTTAACTCACAATCGAAGCAATGGGTACGCATGCACACCTACGGCGGGAAGCTCGCCGAGAATTGCACGCAAGCTACAGCTCGAGATATCTTCGCAGCTGGGATCGTACGACTTGAAGATGCAGGTTACCCAGTCGTGCTACATTCACATGATGAACCGACCACTGAGGTACCCGTCGGTTTCGGGTCGATCGAGGAGATTGAACGACTGATAACAGTCCCTCTCGAATGGTGTCCAGACTGGCCGGTGAAAGCCAGCGGAGGGTGGGTTGGCCAACGGTACCGAAAGGGGTGAGCCAACCCCGGCGCCCTTGGTGTCACCCGGCGATCGTCGCTCGCTTCTTAGCGAGATGTAGCCCGGATCCCGATAGCGAGTGCGTCCTATGGAACGGCGCGACCGATCGGGGTTGGGGGCGCTTTACCGCGCAGGATTTCCCGGGCTGCGACATGCCCGCCGTCAAAACGCATCGCTACATCTACGCGGTTGTGTTTGGCCCGCCGCCCCCCGGTGTCGATGTCCATCACACGTGCCGTACTCGGCGCTGTGTCAACCCTTACCACCTCGAGACCATACGCCACGATTCACACGGGGAGATGTCACAGGCGATCCAGTGGTCAGAGGCGTACGTTGGGGAAGCGGTGCTATAACAGCCACCACAGGCAGAGCACGGTGCGCCCTACGTGTGCGACAGTGCTCCCGATCGTGAAGAACAGCAGATCGCGTTTCGTATCGGCGACACGATCGAGCGGAGAGTACCACCGGTCATTGAACTTCCGCGCCTTCCCGGGTGGCCATTGCGTGACCCACTCTCGCCGCCAGATCAGCAGATCCAGACACAGCGCCCCGGCGCCGAAACCCATGATCGCATGCAATACCTGTTCGATATTGTCCTGCGTTCGTTTCGACAGTTTGCGAAACCACTGCGGACCCTTGCTACTCACTGTCGAAACCGCATTCGAAATCGATATCGATCAGACGCTGAAGGGTAGCCGGTGCAGCGTCAAGCTTCCCGTCTAGTTCTTCGTCTACGACGTCGGCGTTAGCAGGACCGAACGGGCAGCGATACTCAGTTCTTACGGTCTCGCATCCGCTGGCGAAGTAGACGAGCGCGGCGATCGCCGCGAGTTTCACGAACGCGCGTCCGTCGCTCCGATTGTTCCTCGTGTGCTTCGATGTCCGCATTGGCTCTCTCCAATTTCGCGCGGTTCCCGCCGCTCTTTGATACGAATCGAATGCCGAAAAAGACAAGAGCCGCTAGACCGATCAGCAACGCGCCCCACTTCGCGAGCGGGGCGAGAAGCTCAGCTCCCATCGGGATTATCCAGGGTTGGGCCCTGAGTCGTTTTGCTCTTCGGATCCAGCATACGCGAAAGATGCGTGATCTGTTCCGGCTTCAGCAGCGACAACAGCGCAAGTGCTTTGTCATCGTATTTGTTCGGCGTCTTCGGCGCGACCTCGCGAAGTACCGCGATCGCCGCAGCGAGCAATGCGATAATCAGCGTGATCCACCACGGAACTGCGCTTACCGCAGCCCCTGAATCCTGCGCGAATGCCATGACCGGCAGACACACGAATAGCAACATCATCAAGAATCGAACCAACATTTTCTAATCCTCCGGGGGTAAATCGATCCCCATTTTCACCGCGACAGCGCCGCGAAAACCTGCTTGTTTTCTCCACTCTTTTTCCGCGATCGCACGATGCGCGCGGTACTCTTCCTCGAGCTGTTCATCCCGGTGCTTTGACTCTGTTTCAACAGTATCAAGTTCGGCAATAGAAGCATGCCCCTGGAAAGAAGTAAGAAGCATGCCACTAGCAGACACGATTGCAAGAGCGCCCACCGTAGCTACTACAGTCCACATTACAGACGTCCATTGACCCATCGTTGAAACCCTCCGTCAATTGATCGCCGGATCTATCCAACCGTCCGATATAATGTCGAGTGTATCCACAGCTGTGCCACCGTCACGCCTTCCGAAAAGTTGGCTTGTCGCGTTAACAAGCCAGCGGCCACGTGTTCCAACCCGTCTCGTCGTGGTAGTTCGTAGAGTGAAAGCGACGTTAGTCGCCGCGATATCGTCTTGATCCTCTGTAGTGATTAGTACCTGCGCAACTGCGTCGGTAGCCCATCTCAGGAACATTGCGAGTATGCCGTATGTATCCGGGGGAACTCCTGGGGCGAGATCGAATGTGGTTCTAGACACACTCGATATAGTGGATATCCCCGTGGCGCTGGGATCGATCTGGTCCCAAGTGAACCGGGTTGGGTCCGCGGGGTCATTGTGGTGTGGCTTTATTTGCGATGACCCGTTCGTCCGCGTCCAACCCCAACGGCGGAATAGCGACGAATCGCTAAAGCCAGCAGCGATTGCGTTCGCATCCGCGAAAAAATTCGCAGCGGTCGGACTCGTATCCCAGAACCAAGTAGGAGAACCATCTGGCTTAGATGCCAGAAAACGTCGGTACCACGTATTAGGGGCAACCGTGAGCCCATCCGGCAAACCACCCCCTGCGCTGTCTACCCATGTCGCGTTGATCGCTTTCTGTAACGAAGTGGGCAGAACAATATCCGAAGCATTCGCTTGATCCCGCACACTCCCCGGGGCCGCTGTCATCAGTACGGTACTGTCCTGCGTAACGAGCAACCCATCGCGGTGATCCCGCGGAAGACGATTCCCGGTCACAAGGATATTGCCGCCCTCGGTCACAAGCTCCGAACGACTGAGCAACAGAACCTCTAGTGCGTCGAGCACATCGGAAGCGATAGCGGTGTCGGGGCTACCACTGATCGAAACCCCCGCGTCAGCGATTACCTTCTCTCGAAAACCAAGGAGATCGTTCAGGAGTTGAGCTTCCCACGGTGTGCCGAGTCCGTCACCGCTTACGGTTACATTCCGCGCCTCGCCAGACGGGTAGTTCGCGTTTGTTCCTGCGGTTTGTCCTGGGTAGGTGGCGTCAATATCAAGCATTGCTAATCCCTCACACGTAATCGACAAGAACCCCTAGCCATTCCTGACCGGGGCTCAGTTTTAGAATCAAATCCTCGAACTCATCTCTTCGCAACCCGGCAACCTGTGCCTGATCTGGAAACGTTTCTGCACCAAAGTACAGGAAAAAACGCCATCTGTCAGGATCATCGGGGAGCGGGTACGCAACTTCCCCGAAAGTGATCGAGAGCGGTTGCCCTGCGAAAGCAAAATTCTCGACTGGATCCTGCTCGGGACCGCGGTCACTGCAAAGCATTTCAGGATCACCGCACCCTAGGAACAGCGTTTCCGACGTCCGAATTTTGTTCACCAACTGATAGCCCAACGGGTCGTTAGTTTGGCCGCACACAACGGGCGCGACGATAGGCGCGGAAGTAGCCGAACCATCCTCCCCGCAGAGTGCCTCGGGCTCCCCGCAAAGTACGGCTAGCTGCGGCCCTCCGGCCGTTAGGAATTCCCGAGGATCTCGAGCCACTGGGGCGCCTACTACCGGCAACTCCCACCAATCATGTACGAACACATCGAAGCCGCTTGCCTGTACGATGTCCTGCAGATACCGCGGCGACTGCCCGCCGACCGCTTCCCACGCAGCGTCAAGCCGCGTGCGCCGCTGAGCTTCGCTCAATCCGCTATTGGGTAGGGCGAACTGCTCGTCCCATCCGTCGAGCTGTGTTGTCGTAGTTGGCCGGATATCATCCCAACGATCATCAAGAAAGCTCCGCGCATCACCTGGCAGCCCCGAAAGCCCCTCGAAAAATTGGCGTAACTGACTTTTGAAACGTTGGGTTGTAGAGTCCTGCCAGAAAAAGAACGTACGGGCACGCGGCAACAGATGCTGGTAAATGCGAGTGAAGATATTTTGATCGCTCGTATCACTCATGTCGCGTAAACCACCGGCTCAGTTAGCTTCGCCTTCTCGCCCTGCCCCAGTGTGTAGACGAAGAGATTCCCACCGCCTGACGTAAGGCTAAAGCTCACCCCATCAAAAAATCCGTTTGCAGCTGTGACGATATCCTCGACGACACCAACCAACCCGGTGTTAGAAATCGTGTCTTTTCGAGGGCCTTGTGTCAGCCCTGAAATGAACGGCTCGCGGTCAAGGAAGAACTCAAGCAAAGCCGCATCGATCTGCGTTTTCGTCGCGCTGAGATTTTCAACGTTCGTTAGCCCGGTCACTACAACATCGAAGCCGGTACGCGTGATTGCCGCCACATTAACGAAAGAACCCGCCGGGCGTCTCGAGGCGAGTCCGTTTTCGTCGAGTTCAATCGAATCCGATACCGCTTGAAGCTGCGCGACTGTGGGGATCCCGTCCGGATCGCCGGAACTCTCCGGCGTGGCTTCCGCGAAAACGTCCACCTCACCCGACAGAGCCCCCGTGTAAGGATAGATATTGACGATCCCGGCTACTTCCTCACCCCACGCTTCGTAATCGATCAAAGCGCCCCCCTGTGGCCGTTTCGCAAAGCGGTCGAGAATGCGTTGCCGATAGACCTCAACGTCCTCAGCATTTGCCCCCGTGGTGATCGTCGCTGTAACGGTAGTTTCCCGAAAAACAGCGGGTATCGGGTTGGTGAAATTGAGCGTCCCACCGTCGGCTACGTTCCCGATCGCGCCGGCCCCGTTGCCTCCGCCCTGATCTCGAGCGGCTTTCACCGTCCCTTGCACAGTCGCGGCGGTAAGCGGAACCGACCCGACCAACAGATAGGTGACACCCGTTGCTGAATTGATTAGAGGGGTTCCGGAATCAAGCGTCCCGCTCTGTGTCTGTACATCGATATCGATCGTCAACTCAGCTTGCACAGCCCCGACAGGATCCCCGACCCCAGTGAGCCGGCCCCACTCTTTCAACGGGGAAACGATCTGCCCGTTTATTACGACGTCTTCGATTGTTGCAGTCTTAACAAATTGCTGAAGAAAAATGAAGCCGCCGTACTTCCACAACAGCACAAACACCGCTGCGAGTACCTTGGCAAGCACACGAATAAATGCTTTAGATACAAGCGGAATCGTTTGATTGAGCGAAGCTTGAAACTGCGCAATGATGTTGGTATTAATTTCTGCAACAGTAGGTGTTGTCAAGCTCACGTTGGGCCACCTTCCACGATATTGGTTTGATCTATGTTGGGGTGTACCGATAGCGTAACCAATTCCCCATTTCCATAGTCACGCCCGATACTTGTCTCATCCTCCGCGAACTTGTACCAATGCAAGCAATCGGCGCCTGAAACATACGCCCCAAAATCTTCGGTAAGAATAGCTCGAGCGCTACCAAGCGCTGCAATTTCAGCCGGGGTTAAGACTACATTCCAAAACGCTACTTGATGCATCAAACCCGAGTAGGTGTTGTTATTCGAGATATCAATCCGACGTGCGGCTACGTCTTCCATCGTTCCCGGTATGTCTGCGTTTACCTGGTCCGGTGCTCCAATGTCAACCCGATCGATGTACACAAGAAGCGGATCGCCCACCGCGTCACCGTCGAAAGTAACGATCAGTTGCGACCATGCAAGATCCGGAAGACGGTCAAGCCAAATCAGATCCTTGAAGGAAATGTTATTTATATCCCAAAGGTGTACACGTACGCCGCGTTGGTCCCCGGGGTTAAAAAAGTCCGGACCTACAGAAACCGTCATCTCGCTATTGGTAGAACCTTGCGTCTCAAGCTGAATGATCTGCTCGGTAAGCGCATCATGTATCGCGGGATTGATCCAGAACATCATAGACCATCTGTTGTCTAGCCCAATGTCGTCATTGAACGGAGATGATATTGCCTCTGTGGCCCCATCTAGCTGAAGACTCTTGTTGATCACCGTTTCGACAGGTTCGAAAGCAACCAAACCCCCCGCGGTTTTCAGCCCGGATTTCCAGTTCTCGGTAAAACTGAACGAAGTTTCCTCACCGAAAGCGACGATACTCCCATCAATCTGCACTCGGTTCACCGCAGGGATCGAAACTTTCACGTTATCTATACTGCTCGCGATTCCTGTAGTAATGAACCACTGAAGATCCGCTATTACAGCCTCTTCGATGAGTCTGAGGTTCCCCGTCACAAGAGGGAGCGACCTCAGCAGGTTCTGGGTACGACTTACCATCTTGAATTCGGGTTGAGTCTCGAGAAGATTCCCCCACCACGTTTCATCATTCTCTAGCGATCCGTCGTCAAGTTGGTTCCCACCGAACAGCGAGAGCCAGATAGCCGTTTCGAAACTCTGCGTCATTGACACAGTTCCGTTTAGGATCTCGATTCCGAACTCGACACCGCCGAGCGAAGTAGCCTCAGCCGCGTTAGCGTTGTCGCCGGGGTTATTGATCAGCAGAACATCGCCGGTTTGTTCAGTGCTCATGTCGGCGATCCGGTTGTACCCGGTGCAGTTGTAACCGGGTGTGTATGGAATGACAGACTTTTCCCAAGTGCTGAGATTATGTCGCCGATGTTTGTGATTTGCGCACCATTGATGGAGAAGTCACCCGACAAGCCCAGCAAAAACGTTCCAAAAAGGTTTGTCAGACTGAAAGTTCCAAGCGCCCCAAGTTCGAGGGTTGCCCCTGCATTCGTGATCTTGAAGCCCCCTTGCGCGTCAAGCGTAAAGCTTCCTTGCGAATTAACTCCGGTTATCGAACCATCTTTCCCTAACACCATAGAAGCGAAGCCCACAACACTTTGAACCTCTACGGATCCATCCTTCCGGAGATGGAACGTTGCTTGCACCGTACCCTCATCGTCTCTGGAATACCTGCGAACTTCCCCGGGCTTGGCTACCCCCGGGTTAATTGGATCAACGTACCCGCTGACGATGCTCCGCCCGGATCCCTGAACCGGGATACCCCCCAGTGAATCTCCCGGTAGGGGCAGGGAATCATCGCCAGCGGGCGAGAAATGTTCAGGGGTGAGAATGTGTTCACCACCTGAGTCTGACTTTACGTCGGTGACTTGAGCACCGTTGCGCTTTTTACGTTCAGTTGAGAGAACAGTTGCGATCACTCCAGCCACGGCAACACCTCCGGAGCGCGGCCAAAAAAAGCACCCGGCAAAACGAGCAACAGAGAAGCTGTGTCTTTCTCTGAATCTCGAAGTAAAGAGACTGAACGAATCAAAAATTTTGTAGCCTTGTATATCATAGCCTTTGGAGCTAGAAGACGCACCGTTGTGTTAGGTGCCCAGAGTGCCCCGTTCACATCGCGCCACCCTGCAACATCAACACGATAGGCGATTGCATTAGCGAACATTCGCCCGAACTTGGCTTTAGCTGCATCGATCTCTTTACCCGGGAGAACATCGCCAGCGCTGAAAGTAAGCGGCCGCGTGACACCTTTTAGAAAAGGATTGATTTCGACATGCTTCGGCCCCGTGAAACCAACAAACGACGGAGTCACCGCTGTGACGTGGCTGTAGTATTGCTGCGGATTCAGTTCAGGAACTACACGCGAAACCGGATGCTTCCCAAACTCAAGCGTCTGTATTGGCGGCGTTGACACCTCACGCTGAAAGACGGGTTGCCCCTCCGCATTGTTGCCTATGACTATTCCGAGTTGTTGCGCAAGCTTCGCCCAGAACGCGAGCACCCTTTCCCCGACACCGATAGCTACACCGTTCATGGATGTATCGACGTCTTTCGCGTCTTGAGTGAACACAGGGAGCAACCCGAAAACAGCGGCTTGTTCTGTTGCGATATCCTGAAGCGTAGAAAGGAAGCTGTACTCCGCGGGAGATCCGGACGTCGGCAACGGGCAATCGTTCAGCACACCCGCCAGCGCGTAACCACTCACCGAAACCGCGATCCCGTCGATAGCAGCTCGAGGTGTGTTGTTTACATTCGTTCCAGTGTAGAGCAGTTCGCCCCCTACGAAGATCTCCGCACGCTGAAACGACAATGGCCGGAACGCTTCGCGCAACTCAAGTTTCGTCTCATCAAACGGCGCCTGCATATTGAACTGGTCGAAACGATCTATCGAGCGCTCAATCGACATCGCCGTCCAAAACCGAAACGGCTTCCCGTTCAACCGGACAGACACCTCATTCTCTCGACTCGCGACGACACGAGGAGCCGCAGACAGCAATCGAGGATCGACCGGGAGAGTCAGCACCATTCCAACGGTGAGACCACCCGAGGCGTGCGGGTTCGCCCCTTTGATCAGAGACACACGAGCGGGGGTGCCATACGCGATCTTCGAGATACGTTCGAAAGTATCCCCAGCTGTGACGGTGTACACTTTCACGTGTAATAAACCACCTTCCGGCCAATCGGTACCTCGAGAATCTCCTCACCTACGAGGGCGTTCGACTGGATCAGAAAATCCAGGTTTTCGTCTAGCGTGCCGTAGTACCTAGCCTCGAGTTCGATCGGCGTTGTAGCTGTGACCAAGATTACACTCCGTTCCTGTTTCAAACTGAATGAGATCTCGACGAGGAACCCAGCGGCAATAGAGATCCCGTCAATGACTTTCTGGTACACCTCGCCAGAATCGACAATCCCTAGCGCTTGAATGTTTGTGTCGCGCCAAATTGTGAACGCGTCCAAACCCTCGAGCAATATCTCAGCAGCAGATAGCGCGTCCTGCTTCGTTTCGAAATCATTGTTGAGCACCGAAGCCGCGGAACCCATGAGTAGATTGGACGCAAAAAGATCGTCATTGCGAAAGCTATTGTTTGGTTGGGCGTCAAGCCCCGGCGCATAGATCTGCCCGTTAGTCGTGATACTGACGAGGAGATTCCCGTACGCGTCGAGTCTCGATGCAATCAACGCTATCGATCGTGCAGGGAGCTGCATCAAGATCCCCGTCTGAAAACCCAGCGCTAACGGATCATCAATGAACACATCGATAGCGTCATTGATCGATTGGAACACGGTATCAAAAGCGGATTTGATCTCTTCTTGAACAGCCGCCACAGCATCGAGACCGCTCTTTACTTGTTTTACGACAGTATCGTACCGATCGCGCAGACTGACGTTTTCTATAATCGAGTCCCTATCAAGAGTGTTCGCAAATTGTTCGGGGGACACCTCGAGAAAGGCATCAATCGCCGTCTGCAAAGCGTCAGCAGCCGAATCAACAGGTAGGGGAAAAGTTAGCCCGTTCGTCTCGAAGAATGTCACATTGAACACAGCTTGATTGCCGCGCGACTTCACTAGATCTTGTCGCGAAATCTCACCAAATACGACCACATCGAAGCGACCATAAACGGGGTGCTCGAGAACTCCTACGCCGTCTTCATCGAGCATTGCGTCGAATGTGTTCGCCTGCAAATCGTAGTCGTCACCGCTGAAAATGATACGCAACGGAAGACGCCGACCGCTCCGCCCTTGCGACTGAACGAAGGTCCCGTTCTGATCGGCGAACTCAAACGCCGTGGTATGCTTGAGAGTCTGCTTCGAAACGTCTTCGTAAATGAATGTGATTTTCTTTCCGCTCGGGGATTCGTAACTAGGCGGTCGGAGTCGATCTTGCCAACTCATGCGAGCGCCCCCGTATCCTCGAGATCCAACTCGAAGCCGGGAATATTCCCAAACGGTTCTACATCGAAGAGATTACGATCGCCACGGATAGTCATCGCAATTTCGTTCCGAGTCGAACCACCCTCGAGCAATTGTTGTAGCCGTTGCTCAGGTGTGATGATATCCAAAGCGGGGAGAACTTCTCGAGCTTCACCCTGTCGCCTGTTTATTTCGACTAGCGGTTGAGCCAATAGCGCCGTAGCAGTCGCACCCAAAGCGAGTAGCCCTGCAGCAAGCGCAACAGGGTTGCCCGTAACGACACTCAGAGCCGCAATAACAAGCGCGGCGACAAGACCAACCCCTAGAAACGCAGTAGCGAGCGCCCCCAGCTTCAACGTAGCTTGAGATAGCCCCGGGTTACGATCGAGCAAATCATCGATCGCACGAACCGCGCCAGTCAGCCCCTCGGTGAATTCCTCTATACCATCTTGATTCGCAGAGAAGAACGTCAGTCCGAGCGATTCAACAGCGCTGTTCAATTCCTTGATCTGGCCCCGCAATGTATCACGCATCACAGCAGCAAGCCTGCCAGTCTCACCGGTCGAGTTCTCAAGCTCCTTCCGCAAAGCCCTGAGCGCCGTCGTACCTTCACCGAGAATCAACGAAACACCCGTGACACCGCGAAGCCCAAATAGCTGATTCAAGATCCCGGCTTTCTCGATCTTGGTCTTACCTGAAAGGGCTTCCCCGAGATCGTCCATCACATCGGCAAAGTCTCGCGCCTTACCTGTATCAAGATCTTTAACGAACACATTCATACGCCGAAGACTTCTTTGCACCCCAATGTCAGCAAGCTTCAAACCGATATTCTTAATCGCGGTACCAGCTTCCGAAGCTTTCAAACCGGACTGTGCTAGCCGCCCGGTAAGCGCAAGGAAAGTTGACATCGACTGTCCAGTCTGAATAAACGCGGGTGCTCCCTTCTTCACCGTCTCAAACAACTGCTCCATATCTGTATTAGTGCTGTTCACCGTCTTAGCCATCTGATCAGACACACGCCCGAAGTTGAGACCGAGTTGCGCAGCATCTTCCGTCTGCAAACCGAACGCGCCGATAGAATCGCTCGCAATGTCTGTAGCTCGAGCAAGGTCAAGCTCTGAAGCAGTCGCCAAATCAACAAGCCCCGGGAGCAAGGCTATAGCTTGGTCAGCACTGAACCCGGCTTTCGCCATGAAGTTAAGACCGCCCGCCGCCTGATTCGCGGTGAACTCAGTAGTTCGACCGATCTTTCGGGCGAGATCGCTTAGCTCTTTAAACGCAGCTGTCGCGCGTCGGATGGGCTGTTCGAAACGAGCCCCCGCGCCCACGAGCGTTTGCTCAAACTCCGCGCCCGTAGTGATGACCGCGCCAAGCGCCATCTTGACCGCAAGTAAAGCGCCGGCCACACCGGCCACACCTAACACCGGGCCAAGTGATTTCCCGAACTTACGGAAGCGTGTGCTCGCCCGGTCAACCGCGGAACCGATCTTGCGGAAGGATTTGCTAACCCGATTCCCCATACGAGTGATCGGCGCCGTGATCTTGTCAACAGCTTTGAAAACAGCCTCGATTGAGAACCGGCTAGCCATGCTTCCGGCCTAGCAACTCAGCTCTCAAGCCGTCATAGAAAAATCGAATCTCATGAAACTCGAGGCTACGAGGGTCTGGAAGGGTTGCGTAGTCGCGGCAAATCTGCTTGAGCATACCCGCAACCCCCTCTACCCCTCGAATCAATACCTCTTCCGCGTCCCCGGCTGTCCGACAGACGAACAGAGACGCTACGAAGTTAAAAAAAGTTGCGCAACCGTCTGAATGATTTTCAAGTCGCGTCCGTCCATCTTGGAAAACACGGCGGGGTTGGTACCGCACATTTCACCCATGAACGAATTGAGCTTATGCATGCTCTCCCGATCTTTGAACCGGTCCCACCCGATGTAAGCCGATCCACAAGGGACGCCCAGAGCAAGCGAGGAGATCCCCTCAATCTTCGGAAACTTGAGCGCATAGGTGAGATTCTCGCCGCTGGTGTCTACCGTCAACCTACCGCGGCGGATAGCAACAACAAGCTTACGTTTCAGACCCCCGAAGTAGCTCCGGTCCTCATCCGTCATCGACTCTACTTCAGTGTCGATCTCCCACGCTTTCGCCCATCGTTCGAACTCATCCTCAGCTACAGCTTGACTCGTGGTGTCCTTGACTACGGGGGGATCTACTGTGTTTTCAACCATCTGGGGGTATGCTCCTGTTTACGTCTGACGTGTCATCACACCAGAGCCCATCAGCGAAACACTCGCGGTAGTGCTCTGGCTCGAAACCTGCAGCTCTCCTGTGATCTGTCCCTCACCCTGGAAAATGGCCCCGGACGCATAGCTCGCGGTAATGGCGAACTGATCGTTTCGGTCGGCGAGATCCTGCAAGAACTCATGATCGCCGTTCAGATCATTGATCGAGAGCGTGAGATCGGATGCACCCCACGGAACCCGCGTTTTGATCACCCGCGAAGTTCCGTCGCCGTTCGACTGTACATCATTCTCGAATCCGCCGAGCTTCCGTTGCGAATCCGCATCCGATGCTACGGAGAAGGTTCGCCCCTTGAGCGTGACGCTTTCAACGCTGCCACCTGTCGCCATACCGAACCCCCTTCCTTACGCCGCTATCGCGGCAGTCCCAAAGAAAAACCCGAAGTTGAGATCAGTCGAGAGCACGTTCGAGTTTCCGGAGATCTGAACAGTGATCGCCGTATCAAGCCGTTTCGGGTTGCCAGCGTTGATCACCGCCGTTGTCAGCTTCTTCGCGGTAGCGGGATCGCTCAGAATCGCAGCAAGCGCAAGCGCGTCAATCATGGCGTTGAGTTCCGCTTTCGCGTCTTTCGGCTTCCGTGCGGCCGGGTTCGTCGTCGCCTGAGCATCCGGAATGAGAGGCGCCCCGGCCCATTCGTCCGAGTTGAAAATCAGGCTTATGTTGAAAATAACCTGAGTCACCTTCACGATATCGACAACGTACCGAAAAGCCGGCGGGTCCTCCCCGTCCGGATGGTAGAACGTCACCGTATCGTCAAGCGCAACATTCCCGTTGATCAACTTCGACGTACTCACCCCAGCTTTCACCGAAGCATCGAGCCCGGTGTAGCTCAGCTGTGAAGAGTCGGGGCCCGGATCGATACCATCGAGAAGCTGCGTAGCGTAATCGACCGGCGGATTGTCATTCGCCTGCCTCGCGATCCGCGCGACACCTCGAGCCGCAACCTGCAACGGAAGCGATACCGAAGCGAGAGCCGTTATGTACCCGTTGATTCGATCGTCCTTGCGCGTGTCAGTGATCGCGATCGCAACCGCCGTGGTCGATCCTGTGTAGCCCGTAAGACACACGAGAGGCTTGGCGACCAGCGCACCCCAGCGGCCCTCCCCGAAAGTCTGGATCGCGTCGAGTACGGTCTCGTCGTCAAACTCCATGCAGTTGATCGCGAGGGTTTCCCAGATATCGACGATATTATCGAGCGCGGGTTGTACACTCGGATTGACGAGACCCCCGGTAGGCTGCGTCAACGTAAAGGTGATCCCCTGACTCGGCCCCTCAACCTCGAGAACCAAATCGTTGGCGGAGGTACCCTTCCATTTCGAAGTCAGATCGGTATCGTCGGAAATACCGGCTGCGGCGAGCATCGGCATATTGACGTTTGCGCTAATCGCTGCAGTAACCAAAGGACCGATAGCGGCCGGGACCACACCATCGCCGATCACGAACGGCGCAGAGCGGATACCGTTGATCAATACCACGTACTCAGCCGCGCCGATCTGTGTACCGGACGTCGCGATATTTCCAGCCGCGACAACGCCCGATCCGTCGTCAACGAGCGGATAGATTGTGAGCGGGACGTTTCCAATCCCATCGCCATTCACCGGCAAGAGCATGAGCGCCGTGAGATGAACAGGAGAGCCGAAACCGAACCGCGTTCCAACCTCGAACGCAGACACAGGGGTGAACGGCGTCAACGCGTAGGCGACAGCCGTAGATCCCTGCCCGATCACCGCGACACGTTGGGGTAGCTGGCTCGCGCTGCTCCCGCGCAGATCCTTGAAAGCCGTGTCGATACCAATCACTCGTGCGACAGCTGTAGCAGAAACGCCCATTGAGGCCCCCTCTCGCTATGTGTAATTGAAGTCCGTTTCCGCGATCAACATCCCGTCAGAATCGCGTTTAATGTCTACAGAGACAAACTTTAACAACTGACTCTCGTCCACCTGGGGGGCGAATTCGTTGAAGCTTACACGCAAAGCTAGGCGCATGCCAAGGATTTGATGGGCAGGCTCACTACCTAGATCGGGCTGAAACGACGTGATCGATTGAACCCAGCGCTGCCAGACGCCGGGGCCTTCCGCCGGGTTCCCTATGGCGCGCAGCTGCAGGTACGTATTCTGCGCAGACATCAAAACGTTTCGGACGAGCCGTACACCCCGCTGCGCGTTTTGCACCGCCGCCAGATCCCCGGGAATCTGCCCGCTCCCGCCGTCCGTTGTGGCTATCCCCCACCCGTAGACGTCGATATTGAATACCGCCTCATGCGTCTGCCTGTGGACGGTATCACTACTTGACTCGTCGAACGTCCCCGTTTCGTACCAGACCCCCACTATCGGGGATTGGTCCGCTCCTACGCCTTCTGCGGGTTCGTTGAGAAACTGTTCCCAAGGAGTCGCGCGCTCAGTGAACACGCGGAGTTTCCACAGCGCGGGATCCTCAGCAGCCGCCACAGCGAGGATCTGCTGCGCCGCCTGATTTTCATTGATCAACAGCGCGATCTGATCGCGCACGACTTCGAAATTGTCCTGCTTGTCGATCAATACCGGAAGTGTATCAGCCATTCCAGAACTCGAGAGACATCGTCACAACGCCTAGCGTACGGTCAGGGAACGACTGCCGAACCTTGTATTTTTGCGCGGGCGTAGCGATGCCGGCGAACTCAACAAGCCACGGCTTCGAAGCTCCCTCAGCAATCCCCTCCGGAAACCCTGGGTAACCCGCAGCGAGGATCGTTGAGATTCGCAGAGTGAGCGTTGCGTGCCGACCGCTGACACCTTGCCCCGTGTCAGGGTCGATCAGAAACCCGATGTCACCGACAGCACCGAAGAGCTGCGTTGCGGATTCAAAACCGGCGGGATCGGTCAGCGTGAAAGGCTCCCCGAAATCTCCCGGCGCCTCGAGCGTAACCGCGAGATCGGCTTCCGCCTGCACCCGCAGGGACACTAGTCAGCCTGTGGGTTCAACGGATCCCCACGCTTCGCGCCGCCTTTCCCCTTGCCCTTCCCACGTGCGGCGGGGGCCGACGTGGACTCAGATGTCTCGGCCGCGGGTTTGGCGTCCGCTTCCGCTTTGGCGTCCGCTTCCGCTTTGGCGTCCGCTTCCGCTTTGGCGTCCGCTTCCGCTTTGGCGTCCGCTTCCTCTGCGTCCACTTCCTGAGCTGCCTTCACACGCGCCGCTGAGGCCGCTGCGCGCCCCTTCACGCCCTCTTTCCGCCGTCCACCCCTAGAGAGTGAGATGTCCTCAGAGATCCGCCCTCGAGCTTCCTGAACTGCCATTTGCTCGGGGGTAACGGGCGGCTCGTCAGCTTCAACAAGCGACTCAACCCGAAGCAATCGCACAACCTGGCTCTTCGCGACCTTCACGAGTTTCGCGTCGTTCGCATTGCGACAGAAGCAACGCCACGTGACCTCGGAATCCAGATCACCACCCGAGATCATCCCCCGGGCGCTCGTGATCGTTTTCCCCGCTGCTACGTAGTAGCCCATCGGTTAAACCCCCGTGCTGAGCGTTCCGAAACTGTCGATCGCGGTCGGGATCAGCAGCGGTCGGGAAGCAACTTCCAGAATCGTCTGCCTCCCGTTCGGGGTGGCGTAGATGTTCGGCGCAATGTCCACCGCCCGCGGCACCGCGACACGTTCGGGCAGGAACCCGGCGAAGCGCGGATCCACCGGAACCGCCATCGGAACACCCGCGAACACAGTATCGAGCCGGCCGGAGCTAGCCATCACGATACAGGAGTCGTTATCGACGAAGAGCGTCTTCGTCGCGTCCCCAGGGACCAAGCCGCGGCCGTTGAAGGACCAGATTTCGAACTGGTAGTTCCCGACGTGAACCACGCCCCAGAACTTCCCACCGACCCCGGTCGGTACCGGCGCGATCGATCCAATCTCGAAACGCCGATTGTCCAGCTGCGCTTGAACGATGCTGTTGTTGATGAAGGCATTGACCGTGGTCGCCCCCATGATCAACCGATCGGCGTCCTGTAGCGAGTCGTCGCGGATCACATCGGCCAGAGCCGAGATGTCCTGCAGGGGATCCGCGCCGCTGTCGCTCCACGCTGTACCAACCGTAACGAAGTGAGCCGCCTTCGGGAGATAGTCAATCACGTAGGCGTCGTTTCCATTCTCGTCCACGAGCGTCAGCGTACCGGTCTGCAGAATCTGCGAGGCTTGCCATTCCCGGTTCCGCCGTACCTTATTCTCGAGGCTGTTCATGCCCCGCAAGATCCGGCCGACCAGCTGCGCCTGAAACGAGACGTCGGTCGCATCGTACTCGGTCTCACCCGGCAACCGGTGCAAGAGTTCCTTGCAATCGAAAGGCATCGCCTCTTCAATCGACGGCGGCGTGAATTCCTTTGTAGTGAACTGCGTAGAGACGTTGAACGTGGGCCCCTCGCACGTGTTCACAACCGGCGAAATCTCTTCGTCCGTCCGAACGATATCGAGCGCCACCTTTTCGGTGTTGCTGATATTCTCCGGACGTACCGTGAAAAAACCAGACAAAAACATGTCTGCATCTCGCATCTCACGATAGGCACTCAGAAAGCGCTTGCGGAAAATTTCGGTCGCCATGTTTCGGAACCCCTTCGGCTACGAGTTGTCGAACTTGTCGATTACCGTTACGAGTCGAGCCAAGATGCCAACCTGCTGCAACTTGTCTCGCTCGACGCCATCGATCGTATCGACGGCCAGCGTAGAGATCTTATCGAGTCGAACTTGACCAGACCGGATCACGCGAATGTTGACGTCGCTGGGGGTTACATCCGCTTGAACAGCGGCGGCGAGAATTGCAACCGGCACCTCAGCCCCAAGGCTTCCACCTTTGACATACGGAACCAGCTTGTTTGTCGTAGTGATCCGCCCAAGAATCAAACCAGCGGGGTCGAGAGCATCGGACGCACTCGGGGTGTAAACTTCGGTTTGGAACTCCACACCAAAGAGTGCAACCGATCCGAAATCGGTGTCAGTCTGAACGAGACCACCCAGTGGGTAATCAGCCATGCGTTACACCTCCGCCGATCCGCCGAGGCCCATGTCGGTCTCGAGCTGATCGAAAACTGCGTTCGTAGTCGCGGTCGGATCGGGGTCGCCATCGCCGCCACCCTTCTTCCCGCCCTCATTCTTGAGACCATTGGCTGCAGCGTCATCGTCCGCGCGTGCTGTGGCATCGGCTCGATTCACACCGGCTGAAAAGTATTTCGCTTGCACAACTTGCGAAGTGAAGTCGGCACCGCTCGCGATGAATTCGAATGCAAGTTCCGGCTTCCCGGCTGCCTTCGATGCTTCGACATGCGCCGTAACTCGATCACGTTCCTGAGTCACGCCGGCTGTGAAGCCAAGCCCACGAATTTCCACACACAACGCCGGGTGTTCGGACTGAAGGTCCTGAAGGTTCATTGCGCCCCTCTCTGTGCTTGCAGTGGTGTTAGAACTGGGGCCGTCATCGACCCCCCTCGCTGACCCCGGGTCAATACCATCAATCATCCCAGCTTGCAAAGCTGCACCCGCGATTACGAGACCCCCACGACCAAAATCAGCGTTTACCTCGGCTACAGAAATCTTTCGTCCAGAAGCAATAACCTCAACAAATTCAGCATGTAGCGCGTCAAGCTCGAGCCGCACAGCCGCGACACCTTCGTCTGTGGTGACGTCTGGTCTTTTATTCGGGGCCTCCGTACTCGCGATCTGAATTCGGTTCTCACTGACGAAAAACGATTGAACCACACCGATAGATCCGAGCATAACCATCGGGTTTTCAGCAACGATTTTGTCGGTCTGCGAAGCAAGCCCGAACGCAGACGAAGCGGCCATGTTGGTTACTTGCGCTTCGATCGGTTTTACCGTCGCGGCAATTGCTTGAGCTGTACGAAAAAAGCCAGATGTCTCACCACCTGGGGAATCGATCTCAAGCACGATTCGCTTGACGTCGTCGTCATCTTCGGCCGCTGCAATCGCAGCCACGATGTCACCGTAGACAGCGCTACCCCCACCGAACAGATCGAAAAAGAAATCGGGTTCTGCGGTCAACACGCCGACGATCAGGATATGCGCCACACCATCCGCACGAATGAACAAGTCGCCATCCTCACGCGGGGATGAACGCCGCTCTATAAAAGCTTCATAGGCTGAAGGCTCAAGATCGAAATTAATTGCACGCTCCGCCATAACTTTGGCGAAGTCATGGTGTAGCAACCAATGCCCGGTAAATGTCTTCACGTGTACTCCCTCACGAAATATCAATCACCATGAATCGGACGGTGACATTACTCATACCGTCCACGTTCTGAACTTGCAACCGAATTCTATCCCCCGGATCGATCGAGATCGGAGTAAGCAGCATAAGAGAGCCTAACGTAACCGTAATTTGCCGAGCAATCACGACACCATCCGCGAAAGGCGAACCATTCAGAACCGCACGAAAATGAAACTCTTGCGGACCGCCCGCACCGATCGCGGAAAACGATGCATTCAGCAACCCGCTAAACGGTGAGAGCCCGTCGTACTGTAGCTCCCCTATGGTTGAACTAACCAACGACCACAACTCCGCGTTACTGCCCAACACCGCGAGACTGTCTAGATTCAGATCGGTCCAGGTATCGACAGCGCTGATCACAGTCGCCGCGTTATTGTCAACCACAACAACGGAACCGATGTTCTTACTAGATTTTTGCGGGTCGCTGTTCGAGACTTCAACGTGTGGGTCCGTCTCATCGAGACCCCCAGCCGAAAAGAACGAACTCGCGTTGATATTGCGAATGCCTCTGATTCCCGCGAAACCTACGAAAGAAGGGTCGATAGCGAATAGACTCTGCGATGCGTCTAGGTCAAGCGTCAAATTGTCAGCTTGAAAATTCAACGACGTCGCATCAATACCGAGAAGCGGTGTACCCCCCGCAGCAGCAGACACAAAAGCAGAGCCCGCGATCATTATACTCGGAACACCAACTAGCTGCAGTTCGTTCGTAAACCCCCGGATTAGCGATGTAAGAATCGTAAATGTCGTTAGCGGGTTCCGAACAATCCCAAGCGATGCCCCAGCACCAACCGCGGTAACGAACATATTCTGAAGCGTTATAAGAAAATTGGTAGTGTCGAAAAGCGAAGCACCATCTTCTATCAACGTGATCAAAACACGAGAGAGAACAAGAATCTGCCCCGTCGTCCCTCGGAAAAGCGCACCGGGACCGGTGTATATCAACGATCCGCTACCCGGCCCGGGAGTCACCATCCCAACGATTGCACCGGGCGCAAGTTCAAATCCATCCGCGACAATAACCACATTTTTAAGAATGTAGTTTCCAGCCTGCAACGTGATCACACCACCGGACGGCGCAGGGAAATCATCCGCTTCGAAAATTTCGAAATCCTGCAGACCAATCCGCGCAGAAAGTCTATCGACCACATTTGTGTTAATCGACATGCACTACACTTCAAAGACTAAAGAGGTCACTTCCGTTAGAGTACAACATAACGCTTCCGAAATCCGTTGAGATCACAGCCGCACCCGCGCCATCGATTGTCTCTCCACCTGAGCCCACAATCGTAATTGAATTACTACCCGCGCCCCCGCTCTGGTCTTTCACACTAAAAATCCAAGGTCTCTCCGGTGTCGCGATCGCAATATCCGCAGATTTGATGACAAGAACTCGAGGCGCCGAAGTATCAGTACACGCGTAAATCTCAGCCACTCCTAACGCTTCGGTATCGCTATTTACCGCGAAGGTCGCGCCGGTTCCGATCGGACTACGCGCTCCGCCCAACCGCGCGCCAAGAATGTTCCGAAGTTTCGAAAGATCAATCAGCATATCTAAAACTCCATTGTGACCGCTTCAACACCAAAAGCGGTATCTGCGGACCCGAAGACACTAAGCGATGGAAGCGTAGGAAGAATCGGAAACATCTGCACGGAAATCGTGTCCCCCGGTGTCACATCGTACGGCCCTGTAGTAGCTACCCACAAATTAAAAAACGCTGCGGCCACCGGAAATACTGTCTGCCCCTCAGCCACGTTCGTAATTCCGTTGAGCCTCTGTGTTAGAAAAATAAGCTCTCCACCAATGAACGCCCCCGTAAATAGCACACTGTAGAAACTTCGTACACGCGTGACACCGACGGGCACGGTGACAATCGTAGGACTCCCCGCGCTGAACCACCCCCCGATATCGTAAGCTCCTGCGGCCCAATTGATTTTAGTTTGGAAAAAAGTAGGGAGTATCTGTGAAGCCAGCCCCGACCGACTGAGATTCACGCCGATAAAATCACGCGACATATCCCCGGGCACCAATTGACCGCCGAGCTTCTCGCGAAACCTTTTGTGGTCAATTATCACGTGACCGCCTCAACCCCCATCGATGTCCCCGCCGCCCCGCCGATGACTGTCAGTTGCGGCTCTGTAATCAAAAATGCGTCAACTTCAGCAGCAATAGTGTCACCCGGAGTTACAGCATATGCAGGGGTAGCGATATTCCATTGGTGGGTGTTCGTGAGTGTTGTCGTTAAACGATACGCAGCAGCCCCCACAGAACTATTTATAACACCATTGAGTAACGAACGAATCCGAACGCTATCTCCAACTGCAAACATAGCGGAAGCCACACGAATATTGATAAATGTACGAATTCTCGTGACTCCGGCTGGAACAGTGAAAACAGTCGAATCCCCCGGAGTCCACCACCCGCCAAAATCATAAATTTCTGTTTGCCAAGCTATCACGTCAGCCGACCCAGCGAGAATTACTTGTCCAAGCCCAGAACGTCGGGCATGCGCGCCCGAAAATTGACGTACCCGATCCCCCGTAGCGAGATGACCACTCAAACCACGGCTAACTTGCACAAGATCAATTAACATATCAGCCGCCTACAACGGCTTCGATCGCAAATGAAGTTGTCGCCGTGTTGGCGATCCTCGTTGCAGGCAACACAGATACAGTAAGAAATTGCGTATTGACACCAAAAAAATCCCCAGGAACACAAGGGATAGGTAGCGTGGTGAATGTATTAAAATTAACGCCATTTGTGGGCGGAACATTCAATCGGCCGAACTCTCCAAGCAACGCACCGTTTTTGAAAAGTGAATGAATAACTGTGTCATTCGCAGAATAAACCCCTGCGTTAGAAAATTCAATTGTCAGAAAAAGCCGAACGAACAAAATCCCCGCGACAACAGTGAACCGTTCGCGAAGCAAAGACGTTGAATTATCGAACCACCCGCCAACGTCGTCGATCTCAGTGTTGAATTGGATCATTTGAGCGGTATTGCGAGGAATATTTTGTACAGCAAGCCCGATCTTGTTGACCAACGCACCTTGAAAATTTCGAGACCGACGCATTACCATAATCGACGGCCCGAGGTATTCAGGCGATTGCTGTAGATCGAGCAAGGGCATTGCTAAATATCAACGACTACAGCCCAACCGTCCCCTGTGGCCTTCGCGAAAATTTCGTCGGCAGCCCCCGTATTCGAGAACTGATCCCCCATTCGTTGGGTGGCCACGATCAACGCAGCTTCGTCGGCCTCTACCTGATTGAGCTTCACATGCCCTAGGCGACCCTGCGAATGGAGGGTAATGATCATCTCCCCAACTCCGAGAGATATCCAAACGTCCTTAGTTAAAGGGACGAGGGTTCGGGCCATAGTCTTCTAGCTCCTCAATGACACGCTCGACGAGCGCTTGTGTATTGGCGGCTGACGTACCCGGCGCCATTGGCTGCGGCACTGGTGGGTCGTTCGAAATCCCGAGATCATCGTTCATCTCCCGCACCGCCCGCAACTCACGCGCCCGACGTTTTAGCACGGTTTTGAATCGAACGCCGAAGAGATCCTCAGACGCTCGAGTTGCGCTGATCAAAGGCGATCCACTCTCAATCGCCTCGACGTACGCCCGAACATCCTTTCCGAGATCGACGCTAGGCTTGACCGGCCCGGCCCACACCGCGCGAACCCACGCCCCGAATTCTGCGTAAGCCAGTGGATCTCGCTTTGACTCGAGAAGCCCGGAGGCGGTGATCCGTTCGGAAAGGATCTCAGCAGTAAGCCACTCGATATAGATCGGCTGGCAAAAAGACGAGCCAAACTCAGAACGAACGCGAGTGATGTACGCCTTGAACTCATTCACCGCGGCTTTACTTGCGCTGTAGTTATTGGAGAAAGCCAAGGTGAGAATTTCGGGCGGAACCTCATTCGCCCACGCGATCGCCTGAACCACCGCCGATTCAAACGCCCCGTAATTCACATTCGGGCGGGACGTGTTGAAACTCTCCGGAGTCTCCCCGGTCTGAAGCTCTTCGAACACAACGCCGGGAATCGATTCCGCGATATTGAACTCTCGAGCTGCACCCGCGCTATCCGAGTCACCTTGCACGATCGTGCGACGAACGGCGGCGCCGCGGAACGGGCTCGTCCCGGGTTTGTCCTGATCCTTCTTGATGAACATCGCTAGCAAGGCGTTGATCGTCGCGGCTCGCTGCTCGCTGTCGCGGTAGCGGTCGAGTTCCTTCAATGACTGAAGAATGATCCCGAGAAGCGGCATACCCCGAACAGAATCCATCCGCTTGTCAGACCCGAACTCGAGCCACGCAAAACGCTTTCCGGATTTCGGCCCGAACGCAGGGATACGCATCGACTCCCCAAACGTATTCCCGCGCACGTGGAACGCAATCTCACGGCCGCGATCGTCAAGCTCAACGCCATTAACAATCTTGCGAGCGTCATTAATCGGGCGCCGAAGCGGGGTCACAACACGACCGCCGCGAATCGGCTGTACTTTCGGCAACCCAGTGCGCCGGTCATGCCGCAGGACTACGAGTGTGTCGCCCTCGATCAGTGCTTCGCGTCGAGCGTCTGCCTGCAGTTTAGCAAAAGTTCGTTTACCTTCGTAGTCACAGAGAGCCGGAGTCGCAGCCCAGATCTCGAATCTGTTCTCGACATTCTCCGCCCAATCTTCCGCGTTTGTTTCGCTAAGCGAGGAAATCAGCTCGTCGTTGGGTTCCGCTTGAAGCTTCAACCCCGTGTTGATTTCGTTTGTGATCAGCCGTCGAATCAACCCGCGCGCGTAGAGATTGTCATTGAACAGTTGGCTACTGCGCTCGCGCAGAGTCCAATAGTCCGGGATCCGAATCTGTGTTACGCCAAACCCACCCGGGAACTTTTCACCGCCCCAGAGATTCGCAGACACCCCTGCGCCGCGGGTGTGCCGGCATGACGCCTCAGGCTTCCACTCCGCGAGCACCGACGCCAGCGCGAACGGATCTGGAGCGTTCCCCAGTTGCTGCGCAACCGCGAATGGATCCATTACCATCCCGGTACCCCCAGTGTCGCACCGCTGCCCGTCTGACGCGCCCTGAGCGTACACAAGCGGTTTTCCAGAACCGCCTGAGACGCGATCAGCTCCCGCAGCTCATGGCGTTCGGCACGTTCAGTCGTTTGGCCGCTGTCCAACGTGTAGGTTTTCACCGTCGGATCAACAAGCTCTAGCATTTTCGCGCTGATCTTGTCCAGCAGCGCTTCGGTATTCGTGATCTCGGTAGCGATGCGGGCGGCGTCCATCCCCGAAACGTACCGCAGCTATTTGAAAACTTCATCTGGGTGATGGCTGAACGGACTCTCGAGCCACTGCCCACCCGCGTTCTGACGTGGGGTCGCGTACGCAAAGAAGTCGATATAGCTCATCTTTTCCAACCCCAGGACATCGGGATCGGTGCAGACCCCCAGCACGATCATGTCGAATACAGCCATGTTATAGACCCGGATATCCCAAGCATGGTTCGGCCGCTGGCCGATCTGCTTCCACTCCCAGCCCCGACGCTTCTTCGTTCGAGCGTCGATCAGCTCTACCTTATGCTCGGCTTCATACTGCGCAAAAAAGTCATCCCGCCGGTTCTCAGGATAGTTCGGGTACCCGGTTGGTTGAAACTGACCTTCTTTCCAAGCCGCTTTGAGCCAAGCCGCTAACCGGTCTTTATACATGAAAGCCGAAACATTGAAGAACGGCAACCCACCCGCCGATTTGCTCTCTTGGAATTCTTTAACCAAAGCCCCTTTAGTCGCGAACTTACGACCTATGCACGGATATACACCCGAGCTGTATTGCTGGCAGAACTGGTAGACCGCGTCGGCTTTCTCAGCCCAGTTAACATCAATCAGTGTTCCTTGAAGTCGATACACCCGGCCATCGTCCGCGATCCATTCTTTCTCTTCGATCAACGCCGAAAGCTCAGCCCAGCATCCCTCATTAGACGCACAATCCGGATCACCCATAAAGTGTAGCCACTCGATCGAGTACGTTTGCCGATCCTGACACCACGCCACCACCTCGAGATCAAGTCTATCCCCGTGGACATCTACCGCGCACGTAAGCAAAACCACCGGGGCGCCGGTCTCTTCAATCGCTTGCTTATTCGGGATCTCACCCTCGCTGTAGTGCATCCGTCGATGTTCTCGAACACGTTCGGCGGTGGGTGACTCCCCGCGCTCTTCCCAAGGAAGCCCTCGCTGCAAATTGTAGAAAGTCTGCAGCTCGTCTACGTCACGCATCCGATCGTTAGGCACGTCCCAAGCCTTCAGCCATTTGTAGACGCAACCGACCCATGTTTGCTGACCGGGCGGAGAGTAGAACGCCGGAAGGTGGTAACTCGTAAGCCCAACTTCCTCGCTGCGGCTGTGGGCGCGCCATTCACCCCGCGGCAAGAACCACGCTTTGTCGTGATTGTAGAAAAGCGTCCCGCACTTTCGGCAGCAATAGCCGACACTCTCTTCGATCAAAATGCCGTCGCTATCTAGATCGAATTCGATTCCGTACTTTTTCCCGCTCTCTGTGAACCCGTGCCAGTCGAGCGGCTGCATCTCGCCGCAATGTATGCAGGGGATGTAGTAGTGCCGCTGATCACCCGCCAAAAACAGCGGGTTGATCAGGCTAGTCTGCGTCTTTAGCGGTGTGGACAGGTAGAGGATTTTGCGTGTGGTCTCGAACGTCGCGGTACGTGCTTCGATGATCGTGATCGGACTACCTTCTTCCTGCCCGATGCCGCCCAGAATCAACGGCATTCCGTCTAGCTCATCTAACACCGCTTTACGTGAAGACGTTGAGCGCAGCTTCCCAGGGTTCCGCGCGCCCACCGCAAGTAAGAACCCACCGGGAAATTCTTTCAACTGCGCGGTATCGCCGCTACGTTTCGTTCGGCCGTCGGGGGGCGTGAGCAACTTCGACAGCCCAGAATGATAGAGCATCCGATCGACCTTCAACTCTATCCCAAGCTTCGTCAGCTCTTTATCAGCCGACACGTAGATGATACCGGACGGATCTTCGTCGATCGTGTAGCCAATGAAATTCTCGAGCAGCCCGGTTGTAGCGCCGATCTGGACACCCTTCCGGACGACAATCTTGCGCGCAGGGTCACTTGGACTCAATCGATCCATGATCTCAGTGAGATATGGTGTGTAAGCGTTCGACCACTTCCCGGGCTTGCTCGTCAGCTCAGGAGGTAGATACCGCTGATCTTCAGCCCATTCAGACACAAGGCGAATCTTGCGCTCAATCGTCAGAGAGGCGAGCCCCTCGAGCATGAAAGCGACGTCGGTAGTCAATCCATAGCCTCGATTTGCTTGCGTAGTGACGCCTGGCAGTCTTTCAGGATCCCCGCGTTTTCGTCGTGGATCAATCGCTCGACGTCGAGCGCGAGATCGTCACCACCGCTCATCACCCGCGCTATGATTTGTTCCCGCAGTGCTGTAGGCGCCTCAGCTGTCAAGCGACGGAACGCCATATCGACCAACGGCCACACAACCGAAGTCAGAACCTTGCGATCTATCAGATCCCCGCGTTTCTTTGCAGCCTCGACTTCACGCAGCTGAAACTCTGCGAAAAGCTTGCTCGCCTTTACCGCCGCGAGCAAACCCGGGAGCGTCCCCCACTTCAGAACAATCTCCCGCAAGGTCAGCTTGCCGATATCCTTGAGATCTGGCGGAAGCGCCCCGCCGCTACCGTCGTAAATCTGCTTCAATTCCTGATCAACACGCTGGGCAGCTTGCGTCTCGAGCAACGTGTGGAGCGGGTCGGGCGCCGGGGGTGGAGGCGGCATGGGCACTCTGGGGGGCTGTGGGCGGGGCTGGCGAGGGCGTCCTGCGGGCGTAGGGGCGGCTGCCAAAGCAAACTCAAATGGGTCGATGGTGGGTGGTGGAGGGGACGGCGTCTCTCCTACACGCGATTCCCGTGCCCGTTGCGCACGTAGAGAGCGTGTGCGGCGGGTATCGGGCGAATTGATCCACGCTTGGACAATGGGATGGTCCGCGAAAACACGATCACCGGCGGGCGTCAACGCAGGGCGGAGCTTCCCGTACATCGCACGCCGCGCCGTTGATGGTGAAGTGCCCCCGAGGTGCGCTAGCTCGACCTGTCGTAATTCCGATTGACCCATGAGACGCAACGTAGCGTAGTTAGACGCGTCAATCGCAGAAAATCAGTTCCCCGCGGGCTATAATTATCTCAATAA
>SDBT01002962.1_pt1 | contig 29562 bp, 28 predicted proteins | sample 2277101 | NCBI WGS metagenome assembly SDBT01 (sample SAMN10404973, study PRJNA504765) | marine sediment metagenome | isolation source: marine sediment core GS10_PC15, 103 cmbsf | place: Arctic Ocean: Southern Knipovich Ridge | collected 2010
GCCGGCCAAAAAGCCAGCAGCCAAGCCGAAAAGCTAAAGGAAGCCAACCATGGCACATAAGAAAGCAGGCGGCTCCTCGCGCAACGGCCGCGATTCGGCTGGGCGGCGGCTCGGCGTCAAGAAGTCTGGCGGTCAGCACGTGATCCCGGGCAACATCATCATTCGCCAGCGTGGCACCAAGTGGCACAAGGGCGAAGGCGTCGGCATCGGCAAGGACCACACGCTGTTCGCGCTGTGCGAGGGCCATGTGGAGTTCGCGACCAAGCAAAAGGGCCGCGTCTACGTATCGGTCAAGCCGAGCGCAGCCTCCTAGCCTCGCGAAACGCCGCGACCCCACGAAGCCACTCTTCCCGCCACGCGCTTCTTGCCGCGTGTATCCTGTTGCCCCGTGAAACTCAAAACCCATAGGCTCACCCTGCGGCCGCCGGCGCCTGCCGATGCGGCACGGGTCAGCCTGCTCGCCGGCGACTATGAGGTGGCGAGCATGACCGCCACGATTCCCCATCCCTATAGCAAAGCGATGGCCGCCGATTGGATCGGCGAAGTGTGCCAGGGCGACGAGGGCGTGGTGTTCATGATCGAGCAGAGCGGCGCCGTTATCGGCTGTACGGGCTATCGGGCCTTCGGCGCCGATCACGCGGAGCTAGGCTACTGGATTGGCAAGGTTTTTTGGGGTCAGGGCTATGCTACCGAGGCGGTGCGCGCGCTGATTGCCCATGCCTTCGATACGGATGGGTTCGATTATCTGCTGGCCGGCTATTTCGAGGACAATCCGGCGTCGGCGCGGGTGATCGAAAAGCTTGGTTTCGTGGCGCAAGGGGGCGAACTGCGCGAATGTGTGGCGCGGGGCGGAAGCGCCCAATGCATCACCGCCCGGCTCGACCGCGATCAGGCGATGGCCCTTTTTCAGTCGGCCTGACGGCCGTTTCTCTATCTACCGTGGCTAGTGCAACGGTAAGACCTCTAGTGGTAAGCCCTTCTCATGCAGTTCCTCGATGTTGCCAAAATCTATATTCGCGCCGGTGACGGCGGTAACGGGATCGTCAGTTTCCGGCGGGAGAAGTTTATCGAATATGGCGGGCCCAACGGTGGCGATGGCGGCAAGGGCGGCAACGTGATCGTGGAGTGCGTGGCCAACCTCAACACCCTGCTCGATTTCCGCTACCAGCAACATTACAAGGCCAAGCGGGGGGGCAATGGCTCCGGCGCGAACCGCACGGGCGCGGGCGGTGATGACATCGTGCTCAAAGTGCCCCCGGGAACACAGATTTTCGATGAGGACAGTGACGCGCTGATTGCCGACATGACGGAGCCCGGCGAGCGCATCGTGCTGCTCACGGGCGGCAATGGCGGCTTCGGCAATGCGCGCTTCAAGTCCTCGACCAACCGGGCGCCCCATCATGCCAATCCCGGTCAAAAGGGCGAGGAGATGTATATCTGGCTCCGGCTCAAGCTGATCGGCGATGGCGGCATCATCGGCCTGCCCAATGCGGGCAAGTCGACCTTCCTCGCCGCGGTCAGCGCGGCCAAGCCCAAGATCGCCGGCTATCCCTTCACCACGCTCCATCCCAATCTCGGGGTTGTCCGCATCGATGACGTCGACTTCGTGCTCGCCGATATTCCCGGGCTGATCGAAGGCGCGCACCAAGGCGCCGGCATCGGCGACCGCTTCCTCGGGCATGTGGAGCGCACCGCCGTGCTGCTTCATCTGGTCGATGCGACGAGCGACGATCCGGTCGAGTCCTACAAAATTGTGCGCGGCGAAGTCGAGGCCTATGGCGCGGGGCTCATCGACAAGCCCGAGATACTCGCTCTGTCCAAGGCCGATGCCGTGCCGAAGGACGAGATGAAAAAGAAGGCGCGCGCTTTGAAGAAGGCCGCCGGTGTTGAACCTCTCATCGTTTCCGCCGCGACGGGCGAGGGCGTGCCGGAAGTGCTGCGCGCGCTGGCGGTCGAGATCGAGGCCATGAGGGATGCCGCGAAGGTCGAGCCGAAGCGCGACGCGACGGTGGGGCCGCGAGGATGGAGTCCATGAGGCAAGAATGGATTTCCGCCAAGCGCGTCGTCATCAAGATCGGCTCGTCGCTTCTCATCGATATGGAAGCCGGCACGCTGAAAACCGAATGGCTCGGTGCGCTTGCCGACGACATTGCGAAGATGCGCGCGAACGGCAAAGAGGTAATCGTCGTCTCCTCCGGCGCCATCGCGCTTGGCCGCAATGCGCTGAAGCTGCCGAAAGGCGGGCTTAAGCTTGAGCATAGCCAGGCCGCCGCCGCCGTCGGCCAGATCTATCTCGCGCATGCTTACGAGGATGCATTCCGCGCGCGCGGCCTCGTCGCGGCGCAGGTGCTGCTCACCCTCGGCGATACGGAAGAGCGTCGGCGCTATCTCAATGCGCGCAACACCATGACGACGCTGCTCAAGCTCGGCGCCGTGCCGATGGTGAACGAGAACGACACCGTGGCGACCAACGAGATTCGCTATGGCGACAACGACCGGCTCGCCGCGCGCGTCGCCTCGATGATGAGCGCTGACTGCCTGGTGCTGCTGTCCGATGTCGATGGTTTTTACACGGCGCCTCCCGGCTCGTCTGCGGATGCCCGGCGGCTCGATGAGGTGGCTGAGATCACGCCCGAGATCGAGGCGATGGCGGGCGATGCCGGCTCCGAGCTGTCGCGTGGCGGCATGGTCACCAAGATCGCTGCGGGGAAGATCGCGACCCAAGCCGGCACACATATGGTCATCGCCAGCGGCAAGCAGCTGAACCCGCTTCATGCGTTGGCCACCACAGGCATTGCCACGTGGTTCTTGGCGCACTCCGATCCCGTCACGGCGCGCAAGCGCTGGATTGGCGGCACGCTGGAGCTGCGCGGATCGGTCACCGTGGATGACGGCGCGGCGGCGGCGCTGGCGTCGGGTAAGAGCCTGTTGCCTGCTGGTGTCACGGGCGTCGAAGGAATTTTCCAACGTGGCGACGCGGTGGCGATCCGGCGTTGCGACGGCATCGAGATCGGCCGCGGGCTCGCCGCCTTTGGGCAGGCGGAAGCCAAGGCCATTATCGGCCACAAGAGCAGTGAAATTGCCGACATTCTCGGCTATTTTGGCCGCCCGGAACTGATCCATCGCGACGACATGACCCTGAACCGTAAAGGCTAGAGTTTCCTATGAGCATCCCCGCCCAGAACCCCGAAGAAACCATTGAGCCGATGATGCTCTATATGGGCAAGCTGGCGCGCGAAGCGGCCGGCGAGCTGGCGCTTGTCACCACGGAGGCGAAGAACGAAGCGCTTCTGCGCATGGCCGAGGCGATCGAAGCGGGCGCCGAGAAGATCCTCAAGGCGAACAGCCAGGACATCGAGGGCGCCGAGAAGAAGGGGCGCGATGGCGCCTTTCTCGACCGGCTGCGGCTTGACGATGCGCGCGTCGCCGCCATGGCCACGGGCCTGCGCGAGATTGCCAAGCTCCCCGATCCGGTCGGCGATGTCATCTCGTCGTGGACCCGGCCTAACGGTCTTGAGATTTCGCGCGTGCGCGTGCCGCTCGGGGTCATCGGCATGATCTATGAGAGCCGGCCCAACGTGACGGCGGACGCCTCGGGGCTTTGCCTCAAGTCGGGCAACGCCGTGATCTTGCGCTCAGGCTCGGAAAGCTTTCTCACCTCGCTCGTCATCTCCAATATTTTGACCGAGGCGATCACCGCGTCGGGGCTGCTGGTATCGTCTGTTCAGTTCGTGCCGAGCGTGGATCGTTCGGCGGTGGGCTACATGCTCGGCGGGCTCAATGGCGCCATCGACGTCATCGTGCCGCGCGGCGGCAAGAGCCTCGTGGAGCGCGTCCAAGAAGACGCGCGCGTGTCGGTCTTCGCCCATCTGGAAGGCGTGTGCCACGTCTATGTGGACAAGGGCGCCGATCCCGACATGGCGAAGGCGATCGTGGTCAACGCCAAGATGCGGCGCACCGGAATTTGCGGCGCGGCGGAGAGTTTGCTGGTGGACCGCGCCGTGGCGTCAATACAGCTTGCCCCGCTGGTGGCGGCGTTGATCGATGCGGGTTGTGAAGTGCGCGGCGATGCTGAAACGCAAAGCGCGGACGCTCGCGTGAAGCCCGCCACGGAAGAGGATTGGGGGACCGAATATCTTGCGCCAATCATGTCGGTGAAAGTGGTCGATGGGCTCGACGAGGCGGTCGCGCATATCGAGCATTATGGATCGCAGCACACCGACGCCATCGTCACGGATGATCAAGATGCGGCGCGCGCTTTTCTCGCCCGGGTCGACAGCGCCATCGTTCTGCATAACGCCTCGACCCAGTTCGCCGATGGTGGCGAGTTCGGCATGGGGGCGGAGATCGGCATCGCCACGGGCCGCTTCCATGCGCGCGGGCCGGTGGGGCTGGAGCAACTCACGACGTCAAAATATGTGGTGCGCGGCACGGGCCAGACACGGCCTTGAACAAAGACCAGCGCACCCATCTCAAACTTCCCATGGCGGCGCCAGGCATGTGCATCGGGCTGCTCGGCGGCTCGTTCGATCCGCCCCACGCGGCCCATCGCGACATCAGCCTGACGGCACTGAAACGGCTCGGGCTCGATCAAGTGTGGTGGCTGGTGACGCCCGGCAATCCCTTAAAAGACGTGTCAGAGCTTCCTGGCTTGGCTGGGCGGGTGGCGGCGGCCGAGAAGGTCGCGGCGCATGCGAGGATCAAAGTGACCGGCTTCGATGGCGGGACCGGCTACACCATCGACCTGCTGAAATCGCTGAAGCAGCTTCATCCGGGGGTTCATTTCGTCTGGCTCATGGGGGCCGACAATCTCGCCCAATTCCACCACTGGAAGGCATGGGCCGGGATCTTCGCGGCCATGCCCATCGCGGTGCTGGACCGGCCCGGCTATCGGCTGAAAGCTCGCGCTAGCCAAGCGGCCCATCGCTTCGCGCCATACTATGTGGACGAGACCGACGCTTCGGGCCTAGCGCTGTTCGACCCGCCGGCCTGGACGATCCTCAGCCACAGACTGTCGGGCCTGTCCTCGACCGCCCTTCGCGAAAATGTCGTGGAATCAGTCTAGTGGTCGAAATGCCCTGGCCAATACTAGCTATTGAAACCAGCCGACGGGGCATACTATCTTTAGGGTGTGAAGCGGCAGGAGAGGCTCTTTCAAGCATCATGCGCGAGACACGGCCAAGGCCGCTTCGGTAGGGCAATGATAGAAGGACACTCAACCAGACATGCGCTCACATAGAGAGGCTGCCGACCAAGGTACGCCTCCTGCCGGATTAGCGTCATTTCGCGCCGATCCGAATAGAATGCTCAAGATCGTGCTCGACACGCTCGACGGCTCGAAGGCCGAAGACATTGTCGCCATCGACTTGAAGGGAAAGACCTCCATCGGCGACCATATGGTGCTTGCTTCGGGTCGCTCACAGCGGCATGTCGGCGCCGTCGCCGACCACCTCGTCAAGAAGCTGAAGGATGAAGGCTATGGCCGCGCCCGCGTCGAAGGCATGCCCCAGTGCGACTGGGTGCTGATCGATGCCGGCGATATCATCGTCCATGTCTTTCGGCCCGAGGTTCGTGAATTCTACAACCTCGAGAAGATGTGGTCCGCTGATCGACCGAGAGAGCGGCTGGTGGTCTGACCGATACCAGACCGTGCCCGGCGGTGTATGCGCGAGAGGTGAGCCATGCGGCTCCTGATCGCTGCCGTCGGTAAACTGAAGCAGGGGCCGGATCGTGAGCTCTATGCCCACTATCTCGCCCGTGCCGAGGCGCTTGGCCGGAGCTTGAGCCTGGCCCCGCTCGCGAACCTTGAATTCCCCGAATCCAGGGCGGGAAGCGGAAGCGCCCGAATGGCGGCCGAAGCCACCACCCTGCTGGCCAAAGTGCCTCCCTCCTACATGCTTATTTGTCTCGACCCGGCTGGAAAGATGCAGTCGAGCGAAGCCTTCGCAGGGTCGCTGGCCAAATTCAGGGACAATGGGGCGCCGGGGCTGGCGTTCCTGGTCGGCGGCCCCGACGGGCTCGGCCAGGCCGCCCGCGACAAGGCCAATCTGGTGCTGTCGCTCGGGCCCATGACCTTGCCCCATGGGCTGGCGCGCATCGTCCTTGCCGAGCAGCTTTACCGGGCCATGACCATCATCGCGGGGCACCCTTATCACCGGGCCTGACCACACAGTTTCGTAAGGTTAAGGATTCGTAAGCATTTTGCCTTGATTCTGCCGCTTCCCTCCGGTGCCATCGACTGAACGGCCAGGACGCATGGCGCAACCCCATCGATACGCTATTTCAAGACAGAAACTTCGGTTCGCTCTGCTCCTTGCCGGGCTGCTCGGCGTCTTGCCGGGGCAGCTCTTGGCGGGGGTCGACCTCTCTCGCGACGAGGCGAGGGAGCGTCTCGGCCAGACCGAGCAGGAATTGAAGTCGAGCCAGGTCAAAGCCGAGGGCCTCACCAAAGACCTCGTGGCCCTGGCGGAAGAGCGGGCGCGGTTGAATAGCGGGCTCATCGAAGCCGGCGAGAGGGTGCAGGCGAGCGAAGCGAAATTGTCGGAGACCGAGGCCAAGCTGGCCGAACTCACCGACCAAGTGAATGTTATTCAGAGCTCGATCAACGAGCGGAAGAGAGCCATCGTCAAAATGCTGAGCGCCATGCAGAGGATCGGACGGACGCCGCCGCCGGCGATCGTCACGCGCCGCGACGACGCGCTCGCCGTGGTGCGGGGCGCCATGCTGCTGGCCGACGTGTTTCCCGAGCTGAAATATCAGGCCGACAACCTCACCCATGAGTTGGAAGGACTGGTCACGATCGAAAGCGCCATCCGGATACGCCGCGATGAGCAGAAGCACGAGGCCGACCAGCTCGCCGCCGAGCAGGGCCGGTTAGACCGGCTGCTTGCGGAGAAGAAGACCAAGCATGCCCAAAGCGAAGTGGAGCTGGTCCAAGTTCGGCAGTCCACGGAGCGGTTGGCGGGCGAGGTTAGCGGCTTGAATGAGCTGATCGAGCGTCTTGGTGTGGAGATCGCCAAGGCCGAAGTGGCCCAATACGATGCCGAGATCGCCGCCGAAAAGGCGTTGCGCCAGCGCTTACAGCAAGAAGTCATGGCGACTCCGCCGAACGAGAACGTGGTCGAAATCAAGCCGGATTCGACGAAACTGGCCTTCGCCAGCCCCAGCCGGCTGAAACCTGCGATGCCGTTTGCCCAAGCCAAGGGCACGCTCAGGCTGCCCGCTCAAGGGGTTCAACTGAAGGCTTTTGGCGATACGGACGCCGACGGCACCACGCTCAAGGGGATTTCTCTCAAAACCCGTGAAGAAGCCCGCATTATCGCGCCCGCCGACGGCTGGGTAGTCTATGCAGGACCGTTCCGCTCCTACGGGCAACTCTTGATCATCAATGCGGGCGGGGGCTATCATATTTTGATTGCGGGGATGAGCCGCATTGATGTGAGCCTCGGCCAGTTCGTTCTGACGGGCGAACCCATCGCCGTGATGGGAAGTCCATCAGCGCCGAGCGTCAGCGGCGACGAAAATTCTAGCCCCGTCCTCTATGTCGAATTCCGGAAGGACGGAAAGCCAGTAGACCCCGGTCCATGGTGGGCCGAGGCATCCGAGAAGGTACAGGGATAATGCGGAAATCCGAATATGCGCTGTGGGCGCTTCTGGTGTTGGCCGTGCTCGCCGCCGGGTCCACCATGGTCAATCTGGCCCGAAGCCAGTCGGCTTCCGCCGCCAACTCGGAAATCTACAAGCAGCTCGATTTATTCGGCGAGGTGCTGGAGCGCGTGCGCGCCGACTATGTTGAGCAGCCCGAGGACGGCAAGCTGATCGAGTCGGCGATCAACGGCATGCTGGCCGCGCTTGATCCGCACTCCGCCTATCTCACCCCGAAGCATTTCCGTGACATGCAGGTACAGACCCGCGGAGAGTTCGGCGGGCTCGGCATTGAGGTCACCATGGAGAACGGCGTGGTGAAGGTCGTGGCGCCGATCGACGACACGCCCGCGGAGCGCGCCGGGATCATGAGCGGCGATCTGATCACCCATCTCGACAAGGACCGGATCCTTGGCCTCACGCTTCAAGAGGCCGTGGAGAAGATGCGCGGTCCGGTGAACGCGGCGATCCTGCTGACCATCGTGCGCAAGGGTGTCGAAGACCCCTTCGAGGTGAAGATCATCCGCGACACGATCCATATCAACCCGGTGAAGTACAACGCCGAGGGCGATGACGTCGCCTATATCCGGATCACGACTTTCAACGAGCAGACCACGGAGAAACTCCACGCGGCGGTCGCGGATCTGAAGAAGAAGCTCGGACCCGATCTCAAAGGTTACATCATCGATCTCCGCAACAATCCTGGCGGCCTGCTCGATCAGGCGATCTCGGTCTCCGACGCGTTCCTGGATAAGGGCGCCATCGTCTTGACGCGAGGCCGCAATCTGGAAGAGACGCAGCGCTCAAACGCGCGGACTGGCGACATCACCGATGGCAAGAAGATCGTCGTGCTGATCAATGGCGGCTCGGCTTCGGCGTCGGAGATCGTCGCTGGAGCCCTTCAGGATCATCATCGGGCAACCGTGGTCGGCACGCGCTCCTTCGGTAAGGGTTCGGTGCAGACCATCATTCCGATGGGTTCCAACGGAGCCTTGCGCCTCACCACGGCGCGCTACTACACGCCGTCGGGCCGGTCGATCCAGGCCAAGGGTATCGACCCCGAGGTCGTGGTCGAGGAGGAACTCCCCGAGGAACTTAAGAAGAAGGCCGCGATCCAAGGGACACGTGGCGAGGCCGATCTGCGCGGCCATCTCAAGGGTGAGAGTGCCGGAAAGCTGAACGGCGACGAAGTCGAGGAAGAGTCTGGAAGCTCGGCCTATGTCCCAAAGGACAAGACAAAGGACACCCAGCTCATCTACGCCCTGGACCTGCTGCGGGGCATCAAGTCGGTCGACACGGACCCGGATACGGACACGGAAACGGACACGGACACGAAGAAGAAGGCGGAAGCCGATTCCAACTAAGCCTGTCGGCTATGACAGCGGTGGTGGGTGCCCTTAAAGAAGTGGCGTTAGCCCCAGAAGACGGCCGGGAAATGGGGAGAACGAAACGATGAAGGCCCTGGTCGTCGCATCTGGGATTGTGTTCTGGACGCTCATGCTCACGGTTGCCGTGCTGCTTTTCCTTCCAGCCGGTGACGGGGGCGAGCCTGTCGCGACCGTTGCAATCAAGCCGGCACCTCCGGGCGCCGCGCCGCTTGCCAGGCAGCCGCAAGCCGCGACGCGTGGCGTGGAATTGCCACCTGGCTTCTCGGTGACGCCGCCTACGGGCCAGCCCCGGCCGCCAATGCTTGCGCCTCCGGGCCAAGGCACCAGCATGGTGCCGGTCACCCCTGGGCAGCTTCGGGTGCCGCCGCCCGGACCCGGCGGTTCGCTCCAGCCAGGGCCTGATGGTCAGCCCGCAACCGAATCTCATGCCGCCGCCGAAACACCGTCCGGGCCAACCGCCGATCCTGCGCCTGCATCGCCGCAGGTCGCTGCCGCAACCCCGGTCAGTGCAGCCGGGGCGACCTCGCTGGCCACCGTGCCCGAGCTGGTGGAGCAATCCCAATACGGACCGCTGCCTAAGATCGCCGCCGATGGCCGCCGTCCAGCCGAGGCCTATGCGCGGCCGTCGCCTTCTGCTCAAGGGCCTGGCGGGCCGGCGCGTGTGGCGGTGCTGGTCAGTGGGCTCGGTGTTCCGGGTGCGCCTCCCGATGGCGATGTGATTAAGGGCTTACCGCCACCGGTCAGCCTCGCCTACGGCGCCTATGGGCGCGGCCTCCAGGAGCGGGTGAGCAAAGCCCGCGCCGATGGACACGAGGTTCTTCTCGCGATCCCCCTGGAGCCCAATGACTACCCGGCCGAAGATCCTGGCCCCCACACGCTCCTCACCACTCTCCCCACAGACGAAAACATCAAGCGGCTTCACTGGCTGATGTCGCGCTACACTGGCTATGTCGGTGTCACCAATCACATGGGCGCTAAGTTCGAGGCGACGCAAAGCGCGCTCCAGCCGGTTTTCGCGGAGCTGCAGCGGCGTGGCCTGATCTATCTCGACAAAAGCAACGCTGGAAGCACGACGGCCGCCACGGTCGCGACGGGGGTTGGTCTTGACTATTCCGTGGCGCAGGTGCGGCTCGACGCGGGCAATTCCACCGCCGAGTTGGCCAAGGCCTTGGCCGAACTTGAAGCCACCGCCAAAGCCAAAGGCACGGCAATCGGCGTCGTCACCGCGGCCCCAGCCACGGTGAAGCAGATCGCCGAATGGGCCAGCTCGCTAAAGAGCAAGGGCCTCGTGCTCGTTCCCGTTAGCGCCGCGATGCGGGCCCAGCGGCAGAGCTGACCAACCTCCATGACCAAAGCTTCCAAGCTGCCTTACCGGCCCTGTGTCGGTGTGATGCTGCTCAACGATCAGGGCCTGGCCTTTGTCGGCCGGCGCGCCGATCGCCCAGGGGCCTCGGAAGGCGCCGCCAAGACGTGGCAGATGCCCCAAGGGGGCATCGATGCTGGTGAGGCGCCGGAGGCGGCAGCGCGGCGCGAGCTTGAAGAAGAGGCCGGCGTGCGCAGTGCGCTGTTCATCGCGCAGACCAAAGACTGGCTCTACTACGATCTACCGCCCGAGCTTGTGGGCGTGGCTTGGCGGGGGCGCTATCGCGGTCAAAAACAGATGTGGTTTGCCGCCCGTTTCGAGGGCAGCGAAAGCGAGATCGACCTCGACCCTCCTGGTCACAAGGCGGAGTTCGATGCTTGGGCGTGGGTGCCCGTCGCCAGGCTTCCCGACCTCGTGGTGCCGTTCAAGCGCACGGTCTATACGCAGGTCGTGGCGGAGTTCGCGTCAATTCTCAAACGCGGGTGAGCGTCGGACGGCCTCTTGAGGCGCGTTCTTGAGACGAATTCCTGGAAGCCTAGAGATTGAGGGTCGACTGGATCTGGCGCAAATGGTCCAGCTTGGTCTGGGCGCGGTCCAGCGCATCGTCCGTAGCGTCACCGACGTCTTCTTCGGCATCCTGAATGGCTTGGTTCAGCTGGTCGGCCTTCAGCTCATCGAGATCGATGGCGGTTTCGGCGAGAACGGTAAGGCCGTTCGGATTGACCTCGGCGAAGCCACCACGAACGAAATAGTGCTGAGCCTTGCCGCCGGAAAATCCAATCTCAAGCAGTCCGGGGCGCAGCGTGGTGAGCACGGGGGCGTGATGGGCGAGGATGGTCATGTCGCCCTCGGTCCCCGGCACCAGAACCTGCTCCACCTCGCCGGAGACAAGAAGCCTCTCCGGCGAGACCAGATCGAATTTGAAGGGGTCGGACATTAAGCGGCCTCGGCGGCAAGCTTCTCGGCCTTGGCCACGGCGTCCTCGATGGTGCCGACCATGTAGAAGGCAGCCTCGGGAAGGTGATCGTAGTCGCCGTTAACCAGGCCCTGGAAGCCTTTGATGGTATCGGCGAGGTCGACGAACACGCCCGGCGTGCCGGTGAACACCTCGGCCACGAAGAAGGGCTGCGACAGGAAGCGCTCGATCTTACGGGCGCGGGCCACGGTGATCTTGTCCTCTTCCGACAGCTCGTCCATGCCGAGAATGGCGATGATGTCTTGGAGCGCCTTATAGCGCTGCAGGATCTCCTGCACCTGGCGGGCAATCGCATAATGATCTTCACCGACAATCAGCGGCGTCAGCATGCGCGATGTGGAATCGAGCGGATCCACGGCGGGGTAGATGCCCTTCTCGGCGATCGAGCGGGACAGCACCGTCGTGGCGTCCAAATGGGCGAAGGATGTGGCAGGCGCGGGGTCGGTCAGGTCATCGGCCGGCACGTAAATCGCCTGCACCGAGGTGATCGAACCCTTTTGCGTGGTGGTGATGCGTTCTTGCAGCATGCCCATGTCGGTGGCCAGCGTCGGCTGGTATCCCACGGCGGAGGGAATGCGGCCGAGAAGGGCCGACACTTCTGAACCCGCCTGGGTAAACCGGAAGATGTTGTCCACGAAGAACAGCACGTCCTGGCCCTGGTCGCGGAAATACTCAGCCACGGTCAGGCCCGACAGACCGACGCGCAAGCGGGCTCCGGGAGGCTCGTTCATCTGGCCATACACCAGGGCGCATTTGGAACCGGCGGTCGAACCCTTGTTCTTATGGGGGTCCGTGTTGACGCCGGAGTCGATGAACTCGTGATAGAGGTCGTTGCCTTCACGGGTCCGCTCGCCGACACCGGCGAACACCGAGTAGCCACCGTGAGCCTTGGCGATGTTGTTGATCAGCTCCTGAATGAGCACGGTCTTGCCCACGCCGGCGCCGCCAAACAGGCCAATCTTGCCGCCCTTGGCGTAAGGTGCGAGCAGGTCCACCACCTTGATGCCCGTGATCAGAATATCGGCTTCCGTCGACTGATCGACGTAAGACGGTGCGGGCGCATGGATGGGGCGCCTTTCGGCGGTGTTGATCGGGCCGGCCTCGTCAACCGGCTCGCCGATCACATTCATGATGCGGCCCAAGGTCTCTTCACCGACGGGCACGGAGATCGGCTCGCCGCTGTCGACCACTTCCTGGCCGCGCACCAGACCCTCGGTCGCGTCCATGGCGATGGCCCGAACCGTGTTCTCGCCCAAATGCTGCGCCACTTCGAGCACCAGCCGCGTGCCGTTATTGTCGGTCTCTAGCGCGTTCAAGATCTTTGGCAGCTCGTCGCCGAACTGAACGTCGACAATGGCGCCCATGACCTGGCGGATTTTGCCCTTAGGGCCTTCGCCTCGAGCGATCTTCTTCTGCTGCTTCTTGGTCTCTGCGACCACGGGGGACTTCTTCGTTGCCATTGGAGGCTTCCTTCGGTCTGTCGTGATTTATAGCGCTTCGGCGCCGGAGATGATCTCGATCAGCTCCTTGGTGATCTGGGCTTGGCGGCTGCGGTTGTAGAGCATGGTGAGCTTGTCGATCATGTCGCCGGCATTGCGGGTGGCGCTGTCCATGGCGCTCATGCGCGAGCCCTGCTCTGACGCCGCGTTCTCAAGCAGCGCCTTGAGGATTTGCACGGAGATATTGAGCGGCAGCAGCTCGGTGAGGATCTCGTCTTCGTCGGGCTCGTATTCGTAGACGGCGCCCTCGAGGTTGGCTCCAGCCGATGAGGATTCTTCCGGGATCGTCGCCGGGATAATCTGTTGCGCGGTCGGGATCTGGACCATCACCGACTTGAAGCGCGAGAAAAACAGCGTGGCGACGTCGAAGCCGCCCTCGCCGAACAGAGCGAGGACTTTCTCTCCGACCTGTTCGGCATTCGGAAAACCAATCTGGCGGACGCCTCTGAACTCGACCAGGTCGATGATCAGCGGTTTGAACTGGCGCGCAAGCTGGTCGTAGCCCTTCTTGCCGACGCAGAGGATTTTCACCTCTTTACCGTCGGCCAGCAGCCGATTGATGTGGGTGCGCGCAAGCCGGACGATCGCGGAGTTAAAGCCGCCGCAAAGCCCGCGCTCCGAGGTGCAAATCACCAGCAGGTGCACGGCGTCTTTGCCCGTGCCGACCATCAGGGGCGGACCACCCTCGCGGCCTTCAAGCGCCGTGGCGAGATTAGACAGCACCGACTCCATGCGCGCGGCGTAAGGCCGTGCTGCCTCGGCGGCGGTCTGGGCACGACGAAGCTTCGCCGCCGCCACCATCTGCATGGCCTTGGTGATCTTCTGAGTCGCCTTAACGGTGGCGATACGGGTGCGGAGCTCTTTAAGCGACGCCATGGATCAACTCACGCAAAAGCCTTAGCGAACTTATCGACCGCCGTTTTGAGCTTTTTACCCAGCTCGTCGGAGATCTCTTTTTTGTCGCGGATTTCATCAAGAATGTCGGCATGCTCGGAGCGAGCATAGCGGAGCAGCTCATCTTCAAAGCGGCCAACCTCGGAGACCTCGATGTCGTCGAGATAACCGTTCACGCCGGCATAGATGACCACCACTTGCTCTTCGATCGTCAGTGGCGAGAACTGTGCCTGCTTCAGAAGCTCGGTGAGACGCGCGCCGCGATTAAGCAGTCGCTGGGTCGTGGCGTCGAGGTCCGAACCGAACTGAGCGAAGGCGGCCATCTCGCGATACTGCGCTAGCTCACCCTTAATCTTGCCGGCCACCTGCTTCATCGCTTTGACCTGGGCGGCTGAGCCCACGCGCGACACGGACAGGCCGACATTCACCGCGGGACGAATGCCCTGGTAGAATAGGTCGGTCTCAAGGAAGATCTGACCGTCGGTGATGGAAATCACGTTGGTCGGGATATAGGCCGCCACGTCGTTGGCTTGGGTCTCGATCACCGGCAGAGCGGTCAGCGAGCCAGAGCCGTGGTCTTTGTTGAGCTTGGCGGCGCGCTCCAGCAGCCGAGAATGGAGATAGAAGACGTCGCCGGGATAGGCTTCGCGTCCTGGCGGGCGGCGAAGCAGCAGGGACATCTGGCGATAGGCCACGGCCTGCTTGGAAAGATCGTCATAGGCGACGAGGGCATGCATGCCGTTGTCGCGGAAATACTCGCCCATGGCGCAAGCGGCGAACGGCGCCAGGAACTGCATCGGCGCCGGGTCGGAAGCCGTGGCGGCAACGATGATGGAGTAAGGCAGTGCGCCCTGTTCCTCGAGCACCTTGACGAACTGGGCCACGGTTGAACGCTTCTGGCCGATGGCGACATAGATGCAATAGAGCTTGGCGTTCTCGTCGTCGCGCTCATTGATCGATTTCTGATTGAGGATGGTGTCGAGGATGATGGCGGTCTTGCCGGTCTGGCGGTCGCCAATGATCAGCTCGCGCTGGCCACGGCCGATCGGGATCAACGCATCGACGGCCTTCAGGCCGGTCTGCATGGGCTCATGCACCGACTGGCGGGGAATGATGCCCGGCGCCTTCACGTCCACGCGGCGAAACTCGGTGGACTCGATGGGGCCCTTGCCGTCGATGGGATTGCCGAGCGCGTCGACCACGCGGCCAAGCAGGCCCTTGCCGACCGGCACTTCCACGATGGCGCCGGTGCGCTTGCAGATGTCGCCTTCCTTGATGCCGCGGTCGTCGCCGAACAGCACGATGCCGACATTGTCGACTTCGAGGTTCAGCGCCATGCCGCGCGTGCCGTCGGCGAATTCGACCATCTCACCGGCTTCGACGTTGTCGAGCCCGTAAACGCGCGCGATACCGTCACCGACGGAAAGCACTTGGCCGACTTCGGCAACTTCGGCGTCCTGACCGAAATTCTTGATTTGGTCCTTGAGAATCGTGGAGATCTCGGCGGCTCTGATATCCATTAGCCAACCTCTTTCATGGCGTGCTTGAGACGATTGAGTTTTGTACGGATTGAAGTGTCGATCATGCGGCTGCCCACTTTGACCATGAGCCCGCCGATCAGACTTGGATCGACGATCTGATCGAGTATGACGGTCTTGCCGAGCGCGGCTTTCAGCGCCTGGGTCAGCTCGGTCACCTGCGCGTCGGTCAGTTTTGTTGCCGCCGTGACCGTGGCGCTGGTCTCACCCCTGTGGTCCGCAAGCATGGCGCGGAAGCCGCGGATCATGTCGGGCGTGGCGAACAAGCGGCGGTTCTGGGAAACCAGCAGCAGAAAATTCTTGGTGAGGCCCTCGATCTTGAGTTCATCGAGGATAGCGGCGAGCGCCCGGCTTTGCTCCTCGGCGGAAAACATGGGGCTTTTAACCAGCCGCTCCATGTCGTCAACGGCGTCCAGCGCCTCGCCGAAGCGGTTCAGATCGGTCTCGACCTGCTCAAGCGCCTTGGCTTCGAGGGCGAGCTCGAACAGCGCGGTGGCGTAGCGGCCAGCAACGCCTGATACGGGATGGTCCTCGCCTGCCACTATGAGAAACGCCTTCTGCTCAGAGGGAGGCGGGCGCTTACTTAGCCGTCCCACCCTCGACCCCCGGATAATGCTGGGATTGGAGCTTCCGCGTCTCCGGACAAAACCCCCGAAAACGTCCCTCGGAAACCCCGCCGAGCCTGTAACACGGGGGGAAAGCGGGCGCAATATCGAGGGCCTGCCCTGCGTCCTCGTGTACCCATTTGGGCGGCCCTACAGGAAGCTGTAGGGGTCGATATCGATGGTCAGGCGGATGTCGCCTCGGGCTTTCGGAATCTGCGTCAGCCACAACCGTAGATAGGTCTGTAGGTCGGCCTCGCGCGTGGCTTTCACTAGGAGCCGATAGCGATAACGGCCCCGGATCACCGACAAAGGTGCCTCTGCAGGTCCAAAAACCTGGATTTTATCCGCTTGCGGGGCAGCCCGGGCCACGTCTCGGGCATAACGTTCCGCCGCCTCACGGGAGCCAGCCGTGACCAAAATTGCCGCCAGCCGGCCAAAAGGCGGCATTCCGGCCTCCCGGCGGGCATCGATTTCTTGGGTGTAGAAGCTGTCCCGGTCGCCTGCCACCAGCGCGGCGATCACCGGGTGCTCGGGCAAATAGGTCTGAATCAGGCCCCGGCCCTTGATGGCGTCGCGGCCCGCCCGTCCCGTCACCTGGCTCATGAGCTGAAAGGTGCGCTCGCCGGCGCGCGGGTCGCCTTGGGCCAGCCCGAGGTCGCCGTCGATCACGCCGACCAGCGCCAGACCCGGGAAGTGATGGCCCTTGGCCACGAGCTGTGTGCCGACGATGATGTCCACCTCGCGGTCCTCGATCTCCCGCAAGGTCTCCCGCAGATCTGAGATGGAGGGTGTCATGTCGCTCGACAGCACCACCCGGCGCGCATCGGGAAAGCGCTCGGCCACTTCCTCGGCGATGCGCTCGACGCCTGGGCCACACGCGACCAGGGATTCCTCCGCGCCGCAGCTCGGGCATTCATCGGGGAGCGCTAAGAACTTGCCGCAGTGATGGCATTCGAGCCGGCGGCGGAAGCGATGCTCCACCAGCCAGGCCGAGCAGTTGGGACACTCAAATCGGTAACCGCATTTGCGGCAGAGCGTCACCGGCGCGTAGCCCCGGCGATTGAGGAACAGCAATGCCTGCTCGCCGCGCTCCAATGTTTCAGTGACGGCTTCGACCAGGGCGGGCGAAAGCCAAGACCCGCGCTCGGGCGGGGCTTTGCGCATGTCGATGGCTTGGATGGCGGGGAGGCTCGCCGCCTTGTAGCGCGTGGCAAGGCGGACATGCCGGTAGCGGCCTTGTTCGGCGTTCACCAGGCTCTCGATGGACGGCGTGGCGGAGCTCAAGATCACCGGGCAATTGCCCAAATGCCCGCGCACCACGGCCATGTCGCGCGCCTGATAGGCCACGCGGTCCACCTGCTTATAGGCCTGGTCGTGCTCCTCATCGACGATGATGAGGCCGAGATCGGGGAAGGGCAGGAACAGCGCCGAGCGGGCGCCGACCACCAGTTTTGCCTTGTTTTCCGCCACTGCGCGCCAGACGCGCCCGCGTACCGACGCCGTGACGCCCGAGTGCCATTCGGCGGGCTTGGCGCCGAAGCGGTCTTCGCAGCGGGTAATGAATTGGCTGGTCAGGGCGATCTCGGGCATCAGCACCAGCGCTTGGTGGCCCTGCTCAAGAGCTTGCGCGATGGCCTCGAAATAGACCTCCGTCTTGCCCGAGCCGGTGACGCCATCGAGCAGGCTGACGGCGAAACCGTCTTTTGAATGCTCCACGAGCTCGGCCGCTGCTTCGGCTTGCGCCTCGCTAAGCTTGGCGCGTTCGCGCGACAGGTCGAGCGGCAGCGCATGCCAGTTGGGCAGAGGCTCGGCGTTCAGCGTGCCCGCATCCACCAGGCCGTTGATGACGCCGGGGCTGACACCCGCCGCTTCCGCCAGGCTCGACTTGACCCAGGTGAGGCCGTTGGCCGCCGCTTCCATCACGCGAGTACGGGCCGGCGTCATGCGCTCCGGCGGGTCGCCCACCAGCCGCACGCCATAACGCGGCGCCGGCGGTTGAAAGGCCGCCTTCGCGCTCATCATCATGCGCAAGACCATGCCGGTCGGGGCCAGCGTGTAATTGGCGATCCAGTCGGCGAAGTCGAGGGAGACCAGCGGCAGCTTCGGAACGTCGTGGAGAACTTCGACAATCTCCCGGAGTTTGTTACGGGCGATCTTCGGTGGCTCGGCGCCTTCTTCCCGCCGCCACACCACGGCGACATATTCCGACGACCCCAGCGGCACGACGACGAATGTCCCGGGCTCCACGCTCTCGCCCTCGGGCACCAGATAGTCGTAGGCGGCCGGCAGGCCGAGCGGCAGCAGGACGGGCACCGTCTCGGGCACGGTCTTAGGCCCGGTCGCGACGAGTTCGAGGCCCGTTTGGGCGGTTGTCTCGGGGCTGATCTTGCTCTTGGCCAGGGCGGGCTCTTTGGGGTTAATCAACGGTTAACGACTCACCGATCCATAGTAGCGCGAAGGACAAGTCGAGGGGCACGATGGCCGCCAAAGCTCAGAAAGTGGAAGCGATCGGCGCCGCGCCGGATGTGGAACGCGCGGTCAACGCCTGGTTCGTCTATCTGATGACCGAGCGCCAGCTTGCCGCCCATACGGTCGAGGCCTATCGGCGCGACCTTGGCCAGTTTCTCCGGTTTCTCACCGATCATTTCGCGCAGTCGCCCGATCTCCAGCGGCTGTTCTCGCTTTCGGCCCGCGATGTCAGGGCGTTTCTCGCCATGCGCCGCACGAAGGACGTGAGCAGCCGGAGCCTGGCGCGGACTATGAGCGCGCTGCGCATGTTCTACCGATTCTTGGAGCGCCGGGGGTTTGGCAAGAACGACGCCATCCGCGCCGTGTCGCTGCCGAAGCTGCCTCACTCCGTGCCAAAGCCGCTGACCGCGCCGAAAGCAACCGCACTGATTGACGGCGTCGACATCGCCGCGCCCGACGCACCGGAATGGGTGATCGCGCGGGACACCGCGGTGCTGACCCTGCTTTACGGCTCGGGCTTACGCATCTCCGAGGCCTTGTCGCTTCGCCGTAAAGAGGCGCCGGTCCATGGCCGCGACATGCTGCGCGTGACAGGCAAGGGCGACAAGACGCGGGTGGTGCCGGTGTTGCCGGTCACGCGCCAAGCCATTGAGCGCTATCTCGAACTCTGCCCGGCCACGCTTTCGTCCGACGATCCGCTATTCATCGGCGTGCGGGGAAAACAACTCTCGCCCCGCATCATCCAGCTCACCATGGCGCGGGCACGCGTGGCGCTCGGGCTCCCGGACACTGCGACGCCCCATGCGCTCAGGCATTCCTTCGCCACGCATTTGTTAGGCGCCGGCGCGGATCTGCGTGCCATTCAGGAATTGCTCGGCCATGCGAGCCTGTCGACGACCCAAGGCTATACGGAGGTCGACCGCGCGCATCTCCTCAAGGTCTACGAGGACGCCCACCCTCGAGCTTGATGTCCACGACGCGCGACGCCGATCACATATGGATGGCGCGTTTGTCGACGGCAAGCGCCGCTTCCTTCACCGTCTCGTTCAAGGTCGGATGGGCATGACACGTGCGGGCCAGATCCTCGGCCGAGCCACCGAACTCCATCAGCACCGCCGCTTCGGCGATCATGGTGGCGGCATCCGCGCCAATGATGTGCACGCCGAGCACGCGGTCGGTTTTCTCATTCGCCAGGATTTTGACGAAGCCTTCGGTGGTGCGATTGACCTTGGCGCGGCCATTGGCGGTGAACGGGAACTTGCCGACCTTGTAAGCGATGCCGGCCTCTTTCAGTTGTTCTTCGGTCTTGCCGACGCTCGCCACTTCGGGCGCGGTGTAGACCACCGACGGGATCACATCGTAATTCACGTGACCGGCCTGGCCCGCCAAATCCTCGGCCAAGGCGATGCCTTCTTCTTGCGCCTTATGGGCGAGCATGGGGCCGGCGATCACATCGCCGATGGCGAAAATGCCGGGCACGGTGGTTTGGAACTTCCGATCGACCACGACGCGCCCACGGCTGTGGGTCTCAACGCCCACATCGCTAAGCCCCAAGCTTTTCGTGTTGGGCACGCGGCCTACCGCCACCAGCACCACGTCGCATTCAATGGTCTCCGCCTCGCCGCCATCGACCGGCTCGATGGTGAGCATCACGCTTGGGCCGGAAGAGTCGACCTTCACGACCTTGGCGCCGAGCTTAAAGGTGAGCCCCTGCTTTTGCAGGATGCGCTGGAGATGTTTGGCCAGCTCATTATCGAGGCCCGGCGTGATGGTGTGCAGCATTTCGACCACGGTGATTTCAGAGCCGAGACGCGCCCACACCGAACCAAGCTCTAAGCCAATATAGCCGCCGCCAATGACCACCATGCGCTTCGGCACAGTGGACAGCTCAAGCGCGCCGGTGGAGGAGACGATGCGTTTCTCGTCGATGTCGATGCCGGGCACATGCGCCACTTCGGAGCCGGTGGCGATGACGATGGCCTTGGTCTCCAAGGTCTGCGTGTCGCCCGCGTCGTTCGTGACTTCCACCCCGTGGCGCCCGGCGATGCGGCCCGTGCCGTGGAAGGTGTCGACCTTGTTCTTCTTCAGGAGGAACGCGACGCCGTCCACATTGCCCTTCACGCCCTCGTCCTTGAAGGCCAGCATCCTTTGCAAATCGAGTTCCGGCGTCACCTTGATGCCCATGGCGTCGAAATCGTGGGCGGCTTCGGCAAAAGCTTCGCTCGCATGGAGCAGCGCCTTGGATGGGATGCAGCCGACATTCAGGCAGGTGCCGCCATGGGTGGCGCGCTTCTCCACCACGGCGACCTTCATGCCGAGCTGGGAGGCGCGAATGGCGCACACATAGCCGCCGGGACCGGTGCCGATGATGACGAGATCGTATTTGCTCATGGACTAAAATCTCAAAGATGAAGGACGAGGCGCTCCGGGGCTTCGAGCGACTCCTTGACGTTCACTAAGAAGGTGACGGCGTCTTTGCCGTCCACCAAACGGTGGTCGTAGGTCAGCGCCAGATACATCATCGGCCGCGCCACGATCTGGCCGTTGCGCACCACGGCGCGTTCCTCGATGCGATGCATGCCGAGAATGCCGGACTGGGGTGCGTTGAGGATAGGCGTCGAGAGCATCGAGCCGTAGACGCCACCATTAGAGATGGTGAAGGTGCCGCCTTGCATCTCGGCGAGGCTGAGCTTGCCGTCTCGCGCACGGACGCCGAAATCGGTAATGGCGCCCTCGATCTCGGCGAGGTTCATGGCGTCGGCGTTGCGGATCACCGGCACGACGAGGCCGCGCTCGGTGCCGACGGCAACGCCCACGTTGTAGTAGTTTTTGTAGACAATATCGTCGCCGTCGATCTCGGCGTTCACCGCCGGAATGTCTTTCAGCGCCTGCACGCAAGCCTTCACGAAAAAGCCCATGAAACCGAGCTTCACGCCGTGCTTCTTCTCGAAGGCGTCCTTGTAGTCTTTGCGCATCTGGATCACCGCGCTCATGTCCGCGTCGTTGAACGTGGTGAGCATGGCGGCGGTGTCTTGCGCTTCTTTCAGGCGTCTGGCGATGGTCAGGCGGAGCCGCGTCATGCGCACGCGCTCCTCGCGGGCTTCATCACCCGGAGAGACTGGTGCGCGTGGCGGCGTCGGAGGCTTGGGCCTGCGTTCGCGGGTGAGCAGCGCCTCGGCGGCTTGCGCGGCCACGTCGCCTTTCAGCACTTGGCCCCGGCGGCCCGAGCCTTTCACGTCGCCTGGTTCCAGCCCGCGTTCGGCAAGCAGCTTGCGCGCGGCGGGCGAGGGCGGCATGTCGCCGTCGGTGACCTCTTCGCGAATATGCGGCTCGCGTTCGAGCTGCTTCGCGCCGTCCTTCGTTTCCGCCTCGACTTTGGGCGGAGGTGCGGGGCTTACCGATGCTGAAGGACTTGGCGTTGGCGCGGCTTTGCCACCACCCTTGGCGATGGCGCCAAGCAGGGCGCCGACGGCAACGGTGTCGCCAGGCTTCACAATGATGTTGGTGAGCACGCCCGATACCGGCGCGGGGACTTCGATGGTGACCTTATCGGTCTCAAGCTCGACCAAAGGCTCGTCGACGGTGATGGCTTCGCCTGCCTGTTTGAACCATTGCCCGACCGTCGCCTCGACGACGGACTCTCCCAAGACCGGCACGCGGATTTCTGTCGTCATGTTTTCGTCGCCTATCCTTATGCGGTCTAGCCCAGCGCTTCGTCGAGGAACGCCTTCAACTCGCGCAGATGTTTGCTCGTCAGTCCTGTCGCCGTGGCGGCCGAGCTTGGACGCCCAGCATAGCGCGGGCGCTTGTGCTTGGCATCGATATGATCGAGCACCCAAGAAAGATTTGGTTCGATGAAGCTCCAGGCGCCCATGTTCTTCGGCTCTTCCTGACACCACACAATTTCGGCGTCCTTGAAGCGCGTCACCTCTTCGATCAGAGCGCGGGCCGGGAAGGGGTAAAGCTGCTCGACGCGCAACAGATAGATGTCGTTGATGCCGCGCTTCTCCCGCTCCTCGTAGAGGTCGTAATAGACCTTGCCGGAGCACAGCACCAAGCGCCTGATCTTGTTGTCGGCAACGAGCTGAACGGGCGCGTCGTTCTCGGTCTCCGCGCTGTCCCATAACAGGCGGTGGAAGGTCGACTCCGGACCGAAGTCCTCAAAGGCCGATACCACCTTCTTGTGACGGAGCAGCGACTTCGGCGTCATCAGCACGAGGGGTTTGCGGAACTCGCGATGGAGCTGGCGCCGTAGCACGTGGAAATAATTGGCCGGCGTGGTGCAGTTCACAATCTGCCAATTGTCGTTGGCGCAACTTTGCAGATAGCGCTCCAGCCGCGCGGAGGAATGCTCCGGCCCTTGGCCCTCATAGCCATGGGGCAGCAGCAGAACGAGGCCCGACATGCGCAGCCATTTGCGCTCGCCCGAGGAGATGAACTGGTCGATGATGACTTGCGCGCCGTTGGCGAAGTCGCCGAACTGCGCCTCCCACAGCACCAGCGCGTCCGGCTCGGCCAGGCTGTAGCCATATTCGAAGCCAAGCACCGCCTCCTCTGACAGCATGGTGTTGATGACCTCGAAGTCCGCCTGGTCCTTGGCGATGTGCTTGAGCGGCGTGTATTTCCTCTCGTCCACCTGGTCCATCAGGACCGAATGGCGTTGGGAGAACGTACCGCGCTCGGAATCCTGGCCCGAGAGCCGGACCTTGAAGCCTTCCACCAGCAGCGTGCCGTAGGCCAGCGCCTCGGCCGTCGCCCAGTCGATGCCGCGACCGTCCTCGATCATCTTGCCCCGCCGCGCCATGATGCGAATGATCGTCTTATGCGCCGTGAAGTTTTCGGGGATGGCGGTGATCTTGTAGCCAACCTCTTTGAGCGCGCCGAGATCGACGCCGGTCATGCCGCGCCGGGCGCCTTCTTCGGCGAAGCCGATTTCGGACCATCTGCCGTCGAGCCAGTCGGCGCGATTGGGCCGATAGGTCTCGCCTGCCGCGAACTCTTCCTCGAGGAAGCTGCGGAATTTCGCCTGCAAGCCTTCGACCTCCTCACGGGTGAAGAGGCCTTCCTCGATCAGGCGGTCGGCGTAGATCTCGACCACACCAGGATGCTTGGCGATGCGCTGATACATCAGGGGCTGGGTGAAGGCCGGCTCGTCGGCTTCGTTATGCCCATGCCGCCGGTAGCAGAACATGTCGATGACCACGGGCTTGCGAAAATGCTGCCGGTACTCGGTGGCGATCTTGGTGGCGTGCACCACGGCTTCCGGGTCGTCGCCGTTCACGTGGAAGATCGGCGCGTCGATCATCTTGGCCACGTCGGAGGGGTAGGGCGATGAGCGCAAGAAGCGTGGCGCCGTGGTGAAGCCGATCTGATTGTTGACGATGAAGTGGATCGAACCGCCGGTGCGGTGACCACGCAAGCCCGACAGGCCGAGACATTCGGCGATCACGCCTTGTCCGGCGAATGCCGCATCGCCGTGTAAGAGCAGCGGCAGAATTTCCGTGCGCTCGATGTCGCCGCGCTGATCCTGTTTCGCCCGGACTTTGCCGAGCACCACGGGATCGACGCTCTCCAAATGCGAGGGGTTGGCGGTGAGCGATAGATGCACGCGGTTGTCGTCGAACTCGCGGTCCGACGAAGCGCCCAAGTGATATTTCACGTCGCCGGAGCCTTCGACATCGTCGGGCTGGGCCGAGCCGCCTCTAAACTCGTTGAAGATCGCGCGGTAGGGCTTCGACATGACATTGGCGAGCACGTTCAGGCGGCCGCGATGGGGCATGCCGATGACGACCTCGCGCAAGCCCAACTGGCCGCCGCGCTTGATGATCTGCTCAAGCGCCGGGACCATGGATTCGCCACCATCGAGGCCGAAGCGTTTGGTGCCGGTATATTTGACGTTGAGGAAGCGCTCGGACCCTTCCGCCTCGATGAGCTTGGTGAGGATCGCCCGCTTGCCTTGGGGGGTGAAGCGGATCTCCACGCCCTCGATGCGTTCCTGAATCCACGTGCGCTGGGTGGGATCGGAGATGTGCATGTACTCGAAGCCGATGGTGCCGCAATAGGTGCGCCGCAGAATGTCGAGCACTTGGCGCAGGCTAGCGGATTCGAGCCCGAACACACCGCCGATATAAATGGGCCGGTCATAGTCGGCTTTGGTGAAGCCGTAGCTGGCGGGCCTGAGCTCGGGATGCTCGCGCCGCGAGTCCAGCTCCAGCGGGTCGAGCTTGGCGATGAGATGGCCGCGGGTGCGGTAGGCGCGGATCAGCAGACGCGCGCCCAACGTGTCCCGCGCCGCATCGATCGCTTGCTGTTTAGTCAGGGAGCCGCTTGGCGCCACCGGCACCGGAAGCGCGGGCTTCCCATTGCCCCAAGACGGCCCGCGCGCATCGGCGAACACGTCAGCCGCGTCGTCGCCGAGGCTGGCAAAGAAGCTCTGCCACTCAGGATCGAGTGAGGCGGGGTCCTGCTCGAACAGGGCATATAGCTCGGCGAGATAGGTGGCGTTCGCGCCATCCAGGAACGACGTGCGCGCGAACACCTCGTTCAGCTCGTGTCGTGTCATCGGAGCACCTTGTTGGTCAGTCACTTGACCACCGGCGTGCCGGGCAAACAAGGCGAGCGTTAGGCGCCCCGCTCAGTTTTACTTGAATATGCCGGCAAGCGTCGTGCCGAGGGCCGCAGGCGACGGCGAAACCACGATACCGGCCTCCTGCATGGCCTCGATCTTACTCTTAGCATCGCCTTTGCCACCTGAGATGACAGCGCCGGCATGGCCCATGCGGCGGCCAGGAGGCGCCGTGGCGCCAGCGACGAAGCCGACGATGGGCTTCTTGTTGCCGGCCTTGATGAGGAACTCGGCAGCTTCTTCCTCGGCCGAGCCGCCGATTTCGCCGATCATGATGATGGCTTCGGTCTCGTCGTCTTCGAGGAACAGCGTCAGCGCATCGACGAAATCCGTGCCGTTGACGGGGTCGCCGCCAATACCGATGCAAGTGGTCTGGCCAAGCCCGGCCTTGGTGGTCTGGGCCACGGCCTCATAGGTGAGGGTGCCGGAGCGCGAAACGATGCCGACCTTGCCAGGCATATGAATATGGCCAGGCATGATGCCGATTTTGCACTGGCCCGGCGTTATGACACCGGGGCAGTTCGGGCCGACCAGGCGGGTGTTCGACCCGCACAACGCGCGCTTCGCCTTGACCATGTCGAGAACGGGCACGCCCTCGGTGATGCAGACCACGAGGCCAATGCCCGCGTCGATCGCCTCTAAAATGGCGTCGGCGGCGAAGGGCGGCGGCACATAGACGGCGCTGGCGTCGGCGCCGGTCGCTTCGACGGCTTGGCGGACCGTATCGAACACCGGGAGATCGAGATGCGTCGTGCCGCCCTTTCCGGGGGTTACGCCGCCGACCATCTTGGTGCCGTAGGCGATGGCCTGCTCGGAATGGAACGTGCCTTGGGCGCCGGTGAAGCCCTGGCAGATGACGCGCGTATTCTTATCGATAAGGACTGACATGAGGGTTCGCTAAACGCTTCTGTTCGGTGTTTAGGCCGCGGCCTCGACGGCGGCGACAGCCTTCTTGGCGGCGTCATCGAGGTCGTCGGCAGGAATAATGGCGAGGCCGGACTGGGACAGCAGCTCCTTGCCGCGTTCGACATTGGTGCCTTCGAGGCGGACCACTAACGGCACGGCGATGTTGGTCTCCCGCGCCGCGGCGATGACGCCTTCAGCAATCGTGTCGCAACGCATGATGCCACCAAAGATATTGACCAGCACGCAGTTTACACTGGGGTCGGACAAGATGATCTTGAACGCTTCGGTCACGCGCTCCTTGGTGGCGCCGCCGCCCACATCGAGAAAGTTTGCTGGCTCGCCGCCATAGAGCTTGATGATGTCCATGGTGGCCATGGCAAGACCGGCGCCGTTGACCATGCAGCCGATGGTGCCGTCGAGCGTCACGTAAGAAAGGTCGTGCTTGGACGCCTCGACCTCGGCCGGGTCTTCCTCGTGGATGTCGCGCAGAGCGACAATCTCGGGATGACGGAACAGCGCGTTGTCCTCGAACCCCATCTTGGCGTCGAGGCAAACAAGATTGCCTTCGTCGGTGACCACGAGCGGGTTGATCTCGATCAGGCTCGCGTCCTTCTCGATGAAGAGCTTGTAGAGCGTCCGCACCAGCTTGGCGCATTGCTTGGCCTGATCGCCCTTGAGCTTCAGCGCATCAGCAATCACGCGGCCATGAAAGCCGCTGAGGCCCGAGGCTGGGTCCACGTCGAGCGTGGTGATCAGTTCCGGCGTGTTGGCGGCGACTTCTTCGATGTTCACGCCACCTTCGGTGGAGGCGACGAAGGCCACGCGGTCCGTGCTGCGATCGACCAGGAGCGAGAGATAAAGCTCGTTCGCGATGCTCGTGTCCTCAACGATATAGACGCTGCGGACGACGCGGCCCTTGGGGCCGGTCTGTGGCGTGATCAGCGCTTTGCCGAGCATGCGGTCGGCCTCGGCGTGCAGCTCCTCAAGCGTATTGACGAGCTTGATGCCGCCACCCTTGCCGCGTCCGCCGGCGTGGATCTGCGCTTTCACCACGAAGGATGAACCGTTCAGGTCCTCGCCGTGCTTTTTGGCTTCTTGCGCCGTTGTTGCGACGGCGCCCTTGGCCACCGGGGCCCCATACTCTTTGAGCAGGACCTTGGCTTGGTATTCGTGAATGTTCATGGAACTCGTCGGTCAGTCGCCAGCTTAGTTGGCGAGATTGGGAGCGATCCTCTGGCAAAGCTCAACGAGAGCTTTCACAGATTCAACCGAATGGATGAAGGCGTCCTTCTCGGCGGAGGACAGGTCGAGCTCGATCACGCGCTCGACGCCCTTGTCGCTGATGATGACGGGAACGCCCGAGTAGATGCCCTTCACGCCGTACTCGCCGTTCAGATAGGCGGCGGCGGGAAGCACGCGCTTCTCGTTGTTGAGATAGGACTCCGCCATCTCGAGGGCGGCCGTGGCCGGGGCGTAATACGCGGAGCCCGTCTTCAGCAGGCCGACGATCTCGGCGCCGCCGTCACGGGTGCGCTGCACGATCTCGTCCAGGCGCTTCTGAGTGATCCAGCGCATCTTCACCAGGTCGGCGAGCGGGATGCCGGCAACGGACGAATAACGGATGAGCGGCACCATGGTGTCGCCGTGACCGCCAAGCACCATCGTGCTGATGTCCTGCGGGCTGACGTCGAATTCCTCGGAGAGGAAGAAGCGGAAGCGTGCGCTGTCGAGGACGCCGGCCATGCCGACAACCTTGTTACGGGGCAGGCCGGAGGTCTTCTGCAGCGCCCAGACCATGGCATCGAGCGGGTTGGTCACGCAGATGACAAAGGCTTCGGGCGCATATTTCCTTAAGCCCGCGCCCACCTGCTCCATAACCTTGAGGTTGATCTCGAGCAGATCGTCGCGGCTCATGCCGGGTTTGCGCGGCACGCCGGCGGTGACGATCACCACGTCGGCGTCTTTAATCTCGGAATATTCGTTGGTGCCCTTGAACTTCGGCGCGAAGCCGTGGACCGGGGCCGAATGGGACAGGTCCAAGGCCTTGCCCTGGGGCACGCCGTCGACCACGTCGAATAGGATGATATCGCCAAGCTCTTTAATGCCGGCAAGATGGGCGATTGTGCCGCCGATTTGGCCTGCGCCGATCAATGCAATCCGGTTACGCGCCATGAAAACCCCCTTCAAAGGTGGGCCGCATTTCCGCCTTGCGGCCTCGCATGAACTCGGGGGTTGGTTAAATGCTATCGGGCTCTAGCGCAAGGCGGCGATTTGGCGCGAAACCACCCGAGGGTTGAACCATTAGGAGGGCCCGGCCCATGGACCAGCCCACGCCAGATCGGATAGGCTTGTCTAGCAACGTTAAAAGCTTAAGGGGTTCGTATGGAGGACAAGCGGCTAGCGAAGGGTGAGGTCAGGACAGCGCCCACTGACGAGGAGCTGGATGCGACCGCGCCGCTGCCTTTCGTGGTGTGGGCGGCCCGGTTCACCGCCTATTTCCTGGCGCTCGGCGGCATCATGCTGCTGACTTACGCTTATTACGGCTTCGATACCGACCCCCAAAGCTTCCCACCCGGCTTTCGGCTCAATCCGCTCCAGGCTGGCGTCAATTTCGTCTGGGGGCTGGTGGGCACGCTGATCGGCTTCTTCCGTCCGCGCTTCTCCACCGGCTTCATGCTGGCCTTCGCCGCCTTCTACACGCTGGTCGCCGGCCTTGGCACTTTTGCCGGCTCTGTCCTCGGCATGGAGCTCGGGAGCCCGGCCAAGGTGTTTTTCTGGGTCGTGGTTGCCGCCTCTTGGACGGCGGGAATCCGCGGGTTCTTGCAACGGCGCCGCGCCCGGTTGGCGGGCGACGATCCCGGTTACTGATCCTTCGGAGCTTCGACCAGCTCGGTCAGCGGCGTGCCCACGGGCTTGGTGCGGACCACATAGACGACCGCGCGCTTCGTGGTGCTCTTGTTCAGCCCGCGATGCACCACATTCGGCTCCAGATAAAATGCCTCGCCCGCTTTGAGATCGCGCGGCGGCTTGCCCGCGACCTCCAGCGTCAGCGTGCCTTCAATCTGATAGTCGAACTCTTGGGCGTCGGGGTGGATGTGCCACGGCACCGAACTTCCCGGCGGGAAGGTGTAGATCGCGATGTCGACCTCTTTGCCGGGCTCGCCCGCGAGCGGCGATGTGAGCAGATGTTGCGTCTCGACTTTTAAGGGCGCCACGCCGTCGGGAACGGTGACATCGCGCGCATAAAGCCCGCCGGCCCCAAACGCGCCCATCCCAAGAGCGGCGGCGAACAGCACAGCGCCGAGAATGAGGGCAGGTTTTCGCATCGTCTTTGGATCTTTCATCGCCGCAGTCTAGCGCGGCGGGACAGGCGCGTGGCCGCCGAATCGGCGTTAGAGTGGCGTGCGCTCGCGCGTCACAAAATCGAGGGGACCATGAACGGCAGCTACACCTACACGGAAGGCGCCAAATACGGCATCGGCTTCGGCACGGCTTTGGCCATCGCCATTTCCTACGTCGCCAATCACTCGATCCTCTGGGCCATCATCCATGGCTTCTTCAGTTGGTTCTACGTGATCTACTACGCCATCGCATATTAGGCGGTCCCGTCGCGGCACTTAGTCTTCTCGGGCACGCAGATTTGTGGCTATGCTTG
>SDBT01002963.1_pt1 | contig 29561 bp, 24 predicted proteins | sample 2277101 | NCBI WGS metagenome assembly SDBT01 (sample SAMN10404973, study PRJNA504765) | marine sediment metagenome | isolation source: marine sediment core GS10_PC15, 103 cmbsf | place: Arctic Ocean: Southern Knipovich Ridge | collected 2010
GGACGGCATAATCAATCAAACGTTCTTGCAAATCATATTTTCTTTCCTTGGACATTGGATATTCCTTGTTGGATATTGGATATTCAGTTCCTGTTGCTGTTTTCATAACTTTTCATTGAACTTCTAGCACTACCTACTTTATTTAAAACCCCGAAGGGCACATATTTAATTTAAATCTTTCCAACCTGAATTATTCAGGCTAGCTTAAACCGAGATTAGCCCTGCAAAACCCATAAAAGCAAGCGCTAAGGAAGCGGCGACAATCATCGTGATCCCGGCCCCTTCGAAAGGTTTCGGCACTTTGGCCAGTTCAAGCTCTTCACGAATACCTGCCATAATGATAATCGCCAGGGTAAATCCTGCTCCTGCTCCGACACCAAAAACCAGGCTTTCCATAAAATCATATTCACGCAATACAGAAAATAATGCTAACCCCAATATCGCACAGTTCGTCGTAATTAACGGCAAATAAATTCCCAATGTATCATATAAGGGTTTACTGATTTTTTTAACAAACATCTCGACTAATTGCACCAGGGAAGAGATAACCAAAATAAATGATACGTATTCCAGGATTTGCAGTTCCGCAGGTACGAGGATCAGATGATAAATCAACCAGGTTACAGCAGCAGTTATCGTCATAACGAAGGTGACCGCCATTCCCATACTTACGGCAGATGAAACTTTTTTCGACACGCCGACAAAGGGACAGATTCCCAGGAAATAACTGAGCACAAAATTATTGACAACCGCTGCAGAAATAAATAAAAGAATCAATTTCATGCTTTGGCCCTCCTGTCATTAATCCAATTGGTAAGACCAATAAAGAAACCAAGTCCAAGGAATGCACCACCAGGTAAAATCATTACCATCCAGGGATCGAACCACTCACCTAAGACGGTGAAACCAAATAAGGTCGCAGAACCGAGGATCTCTCTAAATCCTCCTAATGCAATCAGAACCAGGATAAATCCAACACCCATACCGGAACTATCCAGAATTGACCTGAATACTGAATTCTTGGAGGAAAATGCCTCCTGACGTCCCAAAATAACGCAGTTTACAACGATTAGCGGTACATATGGGCCCAGATCCTTACTGATCAATGGAAAGTAGGCAGCCAGAAATCTGTCTGCGACAGTCACAAATGTTGCGATTATGACGATATAACCGGGAATTCTGACCTGGCTGGGAATAATATTCCGGACGGAGGCAATTATAATGCTCGATGAGAGAAGAACAAAAGTCGTCGCCAGCCCCATGGCCAAGCCATTAATGGCAGAATTTGTGACCGCAAGAACGGGACAGAGTCCCAGTAAAGACTTTAATACAGGATTTTCATCCCATAAGCCCTTTGCAAATTCATATCTGATGGTTGTTTGTTTTTTAGCCATTCAATTACCTATTGTACTTTGGATTGATAGATCGATTTTGCTTTATTAATATCATTATTTATTATATTTACCACCGCTATCGAAGAAATAGTGGCACCTGTAATCGCCTGGATCTCTGTTGGTTTAACAGGCTTCTTATTTTTTACTACTTCTATTTTCGGATCTACTTTCAACCCTTTAAACTGATTGGGAAACCAGTGAGGGTCCTGTTTATTTGTTGGGTCAATTATAATCTTAGTGCCCAGACCGGGTGTTTCAATTTGGTCCAGGATTTTAATACCGGAAATTTGAGAGAAATCCGGAGTTACACCAACCATGATCGAAATTTTACCCTGAAATCCACTACCTAGTGCTCTGAATGCAATACCTACAGGGTTGGGATCACCAGCCTTTTTCCCTACATATAAGACCATTTCCTCACCCTGGATCTCTTCATAATTTTCGTGTGGAGGTAATACCTCACCGATTGCTTTTTTCAGTTCTTGAAGTTTATAGGCAGCAATTCTCGGTGCGGTAATTTCATCCAAAGATGACAATAATCCACCGGAAATCATTGTTAAGACCGTTAATACGACTATCATTTTTGTGGTTGTGTTCACGCATGCACCTCCCCAAAATATTTCGGCCGGGTATAGCGGTTTATTAATGGTGTAAAGGCATTCATAAATAATATCGAATACATCACACCCTCAGGTACGCCGCCAAACAATCTGATAATCACAAGGACAATACCCGCCCCGACACCAAAAATCCAGGCCCCGGTTGGTGTAATTGGTGAAGTCACCATGTCTGTGGCCATAAATAACGCTCCCAACATCAACCCCCCGGATAACATGTGAAAAATTGGATCCGGATACTGATCCGGGGCAAAATACCAGAATATTCCTCCAATTAAAAATACTGAACCTAGATAACTGACAGGAATTCGCCAATCTGCGTATTTCATGACCAGCAAAATTACACCGCCTATTAAAACAGCCAGGGCAGATGTCTCACCTAACGAGCCGCCAACATTTCCGGTTAATAAATCACTATAGCCGGTGAGAATTTTTTCAAATTTGAATTGCGCCAGAGGTGTTGCCGCTGTAACGGCATCAATGTTAGCATATTTTTCCGTGCCAGGATAGGTCCAGGTGGTCATTACCACCGGAAAACTTGCCTGGAGGAAAGCCCTTCCAAGCAGCGCCGGATTAAATATGTTATACCCCAGTCCACCAAATATATGCTTTCCCACAGCGATGGAGAACACAGACCCGATAATACCGGCACTGAGGGGTAGAGAGGGAGGTAAGGTCAAGGCTAAAAGCAATCCGGTAATCGCCGCACTGCCATCGTTAATAGTCAGGGGCTCACCCTTCATTTTGTTCATGATTATTTCTGTCACCAGGGCAGCTGCCACGCAAGCTCCGATCATAATGACAGCAGGCATACCAAAATAATAAACAGCCATAACGGTAGCCGGTAACAGAGCAGCCACCACGGTCCACATAATTTTTGGTACACTGTCGCCGGTATGAAAATGCGGTGAAGTAGATATAATCAGGGACTTTTCAGGCTTATATAATTTGTCCCGGGGATCTTTCGCCACCGGTTTGGGCTTAGGCTTGGGTTTTTCTCCACCTTCGGCCGGTTTCTTCCCGGGTGTTGTCGGTTTATTGGCACTATCTTCTGCAGATGACCCTGTGTTTTCTTCCGGCAGTTTTGCGTTCTCTTCTGAATTAATTTTTTCTTCCATAAACCTTTAATCTCGTTTGTTATGCAACCTTTTTCCGTTTCGCTTCACTGACCTGAAGTTTGCCAACCCTTATCCACTGTACCAGTGGAATTTTTGAGGGACAGACATAACTACAGGATCCACATTCTATACAATTTAAAATTCCAAATGCTTCTGCCTCACCAAGTTTATCCACTTCTGAAAATGCTGATAATCTTGTCGGCAGTAAATTCATCGGGCAGACAGTTACACAATTTCCGCATTGGATACAGGGATAAACATGGGTCTTTTTTACTGATTTGGTGTCACGACAAATAATTCCACTGGTCGCTTTTACAACAGGAACGTCAAGATTCGTCTGTGAAAATCCCATCATTGGTCCGCCCATATAAACCTGATTGGTCCCATCATTCATTCCACCACAAGCTTCGACTAAGACCCGGAACGGTGTCCCAATCCGTACCATGAGGTTTTTTGGTTCATTGACACCTTCTCCGGTCACCGTGACAATTCTTTCAATGAGTGGTTTACCTTCCGTAACAGCATTGGTAATTGCCAAAGCAGTTCCCACATTATTTACAACCGTTCCGACATCCATTGGTAATCCACCGGCAGGTACCTTGCGTTTAACAATGGCTTCAATCAGCATCTTCTCAGCGCCTTGCGGATATTTAACCTTGAGAGGCACAACTTTATAGGACGGATATTTATCTTTTACCAGTTTGTTCATCATATCAATGGCGTCAGGCTTGTTATTCTCAATGCCGATATAACCCTTATCCGTACCGAGAATTTTCATAATGATTGACATACCGGTAAGAATTTTTTCACCCATCTCCAACATTGCCCGGTGATCAGCAGTAAGAAACGGCTCGCATTCTACACCGTTCAGAATAAAAGTATCAATTTCTTTCCCGCGCGGAGGGGCCAATTTCACATGTGTTGGAAAAGCCGCACCGCCCAGGCCGACAATTCCCGCCTGCCAGATAAGATTGCGCAGGTCATCTACAGATGCCGTATTCCAGTCTTCCGGAACCGTCAGGGTTTGCCAATCATCTTCCTCCGTTGTCCTCGATATCCGGATCATGGTAACCTTGGTGCCAAGAGGGTGTAAAAATTGATCAATCGCTTTTACTTTCCCCGTTACAGAAGAGTGCACCGGGGCAGAAACAAACTTTTCACTCTTACCAACTACCTGCCCTGTTTTCACTTCTTCATCTTTTTCAACCGTGACTTCACCACTTACACCAATGTGTTGTTGCAAAGGAATAAAAACTTCATCAGGCAGCGGTAGAAATTCGATTGCCTTCTTGTTTGTAAAGGCCTTATTGTCCTTCGGATGTATTCCCCTTTTGAAGGTTGGTAATCCCAACGTAGTCTATCTCCTTATTTATTTTTTTTCTGACGGATCATGAGTTTTGAGGCCTCATCTATCAGTTTTGCTGCTATTTCAGTCTTGCTCATCAAAGGAAGTTTAATGCCTTTTCTTTTTGGCATAAAGATAGTCACCTTATTTGTATCCGTACCGAATCCCGCACCAGGCTCAGTTGGATTATTGAGAACAATCATATCAAGATTTTTAGCACGCATTTTTTTCTTTGCATTTTCCTCTTCATTGTCAGTCTCGACGGCAAAACCGACAATGATCCTTTTACCTTTTAGTTTTCCAATACCTGCAAGTATATCAGGATTCTGAACCAGGGTCAGGCTGAATTCTTTTTTGTCCTTTTTCATTTTTCTGAATAACGCTTCTTTAGGTCTGTAATCCGAAACAGCCGCCGTAGCAAAAATAATATCCGAGGATTCAATATTCTCTGCCACCACTTGCTCCATTTCAATCGCAGAGACTACCTGATAAGTTTCAACTCCAGGGATTGGATTAAGATAATTTGGGCCTGTCACCAGAATTACCCGCGCACCATTGAAGGCCGCCTGTTCCGCGATAGCAAAACCCATTCGTGCAGAGGACCTGTTTGTCAGAAGACGTACGGGATCTATTTCTTCCTCCGTACGTCCTGCCGTGACTAAAACAGTCTTTCCTTTTAATTTTCTTGTTTTTTGTAACGCGTATTTTAACCAGTGATCTATAATGTATTGATCGGGTAACCGACCAATGCCCTTGTAGCCACAGGCAAGATCCCCGGCTGTGGGTTCAACCACCAGGTAACCCCTGTTCCTCAATATTTCCAGATTTTCCTGCACGGCGGGATTCATCCACATGTTTGAATTCATCGCCGGCGCCAATATGGTTTTACGCCAGGCGGCCAAACACACGGTACTTAACAGATCGTCTCCCTGCCCCATTCTGATCTTGGAGATGATATTGGCTGTTGCGGGTGCAACGATAACAATATCTGCCCAATCAGCCAGATCGATGTGTACGGTCGCACTAAATTGTAATTCAGGAAATAAGTCCGTATGTACCGGCCTGTTGATCAATGTCTCAAGGGTAAGTGGGGTGATAAATTTCTGTGCCGCGGCGGTCATCATCACTTCAACTTCAACACCGGATTTAACCCAACTGCGAACTATTTCTGGTGTTTTATAGGCCGCGATGCCTCCACTGATGCCCAGAAGAATCTTTTTTCCTTCTAAATCCATAACGCATCCTTTTGCTGCAAACAAATAATTTTCTTCTCTGTCCCACATAGGGTGGGGAATCTTAAAAAACATTTACGATTGTAATAAGAACGGCCAGAGGCCGTCGCTCACCCGAAGGGTGAGCACTAGCATTCCGTAGGAATCTTCCTGCTTGCCGGAATTGAAACCACACGTTGGAAGATCCCTTTAGATTTCTACTTTACGTATTTTCACAACCTGATTAAGCCTAGGATTTGTTCAATGGCGTGATCAAGTTTATCATTCACCACGATATGATCGAATTTACCGGCCTGGGTATATTCAAACTCGATCCTATGCAATCGTTTCTGAATGGCCTCTTCGCTTTCGCTTTTCCTGTTTTTTAAACGTTTTCTTAATTCTGATAATGACGGAGTTTTAATGAAAATTAAAATTGCCTGGGGATAAATTTCTTTGATAGAAAGAGCACCCTTCACATCGATATCAAAAACGACCGTCTTTCCCATTTCTAACAATTTATCCACATCGCTTTTCAGGGTCCCGTAATAATCGCCATGTACCTCCTCAAATTCCAGGAAATTATTTTGTTCAATATATTCCTTAAAACGAGATTCATCAATAAAGTGGTAATGAATCCCTTCTTTCTCCCGGGGACGTTTTTTTCTGGTGGTAGCCGATACGGAAATAGCCATCTCCGGATACCGGTCTACCAAAGCATTTGCAATGGTTGTTTTACCTGCACCTGAAGGAGCAGAGAGGACAATCAACTGGCTTCGAAATTCAGACATAATTATTATTCCAGATTCTGGACCTGTTCGCGTAATTTCTCAATTTCTTCTTTTAACCTGATCATTTCATGGGAAATCGTAATATCAGAGGTCTTTGAACCAATCGTGTTTGTTTCACGGTGCATCTCCTGCAAAATAAAGGTCAGCTGTTTTCCCACTTCATCTTTATTTTCTAAAACATCATTGAATAATTTAACATGACTGGCCAACCTGTTACATTCCTCTGTAATATCCACTTTATCGGCTATGAGAGCCAACTCAAGTTCAAGTCGATCTTTATCGACTTCATTATTGGAAATCTGCTCTTTCAGGCGGTTGTATAATTTATCCAGTTCCCGGCGTGGGGAATCCTTAGCTTTTTCAGTTATATTTTCCGCAACTTCATTTATTGTCTTCAAACGGGCATGAATATCAACACTTAAATTCTGAGCTTCCTGCTGGCGCATCTTGTCGATATTTTCAAGTGCCTCGAGGAATACCTTGTTGAGGGATACTTCAATCTGTTCGTCCTCCAGCGAGATTTCTTCAGGTTCAACCAATTCTCTGAATTGGAGTAAATGATTAAGAGAGATTTTATCATCAATATCTGTCAGATTTTTCAATTCATTCAATAAGTGGATATGAAATTGTACCGTTTCTTTATTAAGACGGAATTCACCGTTAGAGATTTTGAGGTTTTTAAAAGAGATCAATGCGGAAATCTTGCCCCGCTTAACGGTCTTTTTTATTAACGCCTTCAATTTATATTCGTATCCATTCAATGATTTTGGAATTTTCATTCCAATATCCAGATAACGGTTATTCAGACTTCTGATCTCTACGGATATTTCGAACCGGCCGTTTTTTATTTCAGCACGGCCAAATCCTGTCATACTTCGTAACATTGTGGGGGATTTTTTCATGAAATTTATTTGTTTTTTAGTTATATTTTTGTGTATAAATTTATAAAAATAAAGAATTAAAAGCAAAGACAGACAACCGATACAACCATAGATATTAGAACATTCAAATACAGAACATTTAACCTTACCAATGCATCGAAATTATTTTTTATTTAAAAAACAGGTGTCCAATTTAAAGGAGCAGTTACAATCGGCTCTCATCGTTAACTGTTTCTCCTATCGTAAGGATGAATTGATCATCGAATGTCAAAACCAGGAGCATTATTTTCTGAGAATTAATGTTCAGGCACATCTACCCTATATTCTGCTGGATAGAGCTCATAAAATTCGTGATCCCCGAATTCAAATATTTGAGAAAATTGGAAAAAGCCGGCTCAAAGATATAAAGATCATTCCCTTTGACAAAAAAGTTTATATTCAAACGGAAGAATATACACTGCTGTGTGTCTTTTATGGGGCGAACCAAAACATCTATCTGGTAAAGCCAGACGGAACAATCGAAACATCATTTAAAAAAGATAAAAAGAAAGAAAGCGAACACAGCCCTGATGAAGAGCGAAAACAGTTCTCAGCATCGGATTTTCAGGCTCTGGAAAAACCCGAAAGCGACCAATTTATCGCAGAGTTTTTTAAACAAAATGTGGGTGGCTACAATAATCTGCTAATAAGAGAACTTTGCTTTCGGAATAACCTTAACAGCGAAGCACCGCTTAAGGATATTCATGAAAAGGAATGGTTAGAAATAAAACGTGACGTCTTAGCCTTTGACAGAGAGATTGATACGGATAGATGCATTTTATACGAGCATGCAACAGGGATCCCTATCCTGTCTTTGTTGTCTCTGAAACACCTTGATCCGGTATACGTCCCCTCAGAATATGCCGACCTTAACAAAGCATGGGGCCGATTTGTATACCTCCATCACCAAAAGCACAAAGTACAGCAGAAATTGTTGAAGTGCAGAGCCTTTATTGAAAAACGGTTAGATTATTTACATAAAACCTTAATAAAAATCTCCGACTTCAGCGATCTTGAAGAAAAAAAGAAATTATCGGAGATGAAAGGCTATCTCCTGCAGACCTTTTCTCACGAGATAAGGAGAGGAGATCGCCAGGTAACTCTTAATAATTTATATTCTGAAAAAGGCGAAGAAATATTGATTAAACTCGATCCCGGATTGTCAGTTCAGGAAAACGCAGCAAGATACTTCTCAAAATATAAAAACATTGATAAGATGAAAACCGAGCTCATTTCCAAAAAAGATACCTATCGTGATGAACTAAATTATTGGAAAAATGTCTATGAAGATTCAAAAAAAATTGATAGTTTAAAAAAGGTTGAGAAACTGGAGGAAATTCTAACTCAAAAAAGAATCTGGCAGAAAGGAATCTCAAATAAAAAGTCAGTCGTTCTGGATAAAGCCTCTTTTAACCGGTTGTTACTTGATAATAAATGGGAGATATTAATTGGCAAGAATTCCGGAAACAATGACTTGCTTACTTTTAAATTCGCCCATAAATATGATTACTGGCTACATGCTCAGGGTGTACCGGGTTCACATGTAATCATCCATCAGTCAGATAAAAATATAGATCCACCCATGAGTATTATTGAAAAAACAGCCAGTATAGCAGCCTATTTTAGTGCGGCAAAAACATCGTCAACCGTACCGGTAAATTATACAAAGGTTAAATATGTTCGTAAGCCACGTAAGGCCCAGCCCGGTACCGTGATAATATCACATAGCAAAACGTTATTTGTAGAACCAAAAAAGTATTTATAACCAATTTGGAGAATATCATGAAAGCGTTTTATTTATGTTTGATTAGCAGTCTCATTTTTATTATTGGGTTATCTGCCCAGGTCCCGGAAGAAGGATCGTTTAAATATCTGCAGGATACTTATAGTAAAAGAAGTTCAAAGATTATAGAGTATCTCATTAATGAAAACCTGCAGTTTCTTGAAATATTTCCAAATTCTTCAAATGCAGACCAAGTTCTGTTTATGTTAGCGAATTTATATGAAGAAGAGAAAGAATATCCTCAGGCCTTCCTCTCCTACCTTCAGTTTAAATTCATTTATTCTGACAGTGACCGGCGGAATGACGCTATTTCAAATCTCAATCAAATTGTCCATAATAAGGCAGAGAGTACATTTAAAGACAAAAGGAAAAAAATAGATAAATTGATCAGTCAATCACTTGCCTTCCCGGATCGAAATACGGCCATGTATGAACTTCTAAGTTTTGTTTACGATCTGGACATAGAAGATCTGAATGAAATTCTCATCAGTCATATAAACACATATATACGAACTTATTCAAAAGTGGTAAAGAACGTTGATCAATTGTATTTCTGGACAGGAGATATCCATGCAAAACTTTCGGATGATTATGAGGCAATTTTCACCTATAGCAGGATACCCTTTGTCACACCGGAAAGTATTCTGATCCCACAGGCATTGTTTCAAACCGGTTTTCTCCAGTATGAAGAGACAAAAGACTACCAAAAGGCAAAAGATACATTTGTCAGCCTGATCGCTGCTTACCCGGAGACACCGGTAGCAGGAGATGCACAATTTTATCTTGCCGAATTATATGAGGAAGAACTCGATAATCCTGATGAGGCTGTCGCTAACTACAGGGTGCTGGTCGAGACCTACCCCGATAATAAATATGCGGTAGAAGCATTAAAAAGGGTTGCCGAGATTATGGAGGATAAGGATCAATATGAAGAATCGATCGCCAGTTATCATCAGATTTTTGAATTGTATCCAAAAAATAATTATTCACCGGAGGCGTTACTGGAGATCGAAAGTATTTACCGTAAAAAAATGGAAAATTATGAGAAGGCCATCGAGATCCTTATATTATATTCCAGCCATTATTCACAACAAGAGGATGCAGCCGAACGCCTTTATGATGCGGCAGAAATATACGCTGATGATTTAAACAATAAACAGGCCGCTATTGACACTTATACAGAAGTTATCAAGAATTTTCCTGATTCAAAATATGCTGAAAAGGCAAAAGATAACATTGAAGACTTAAGAGAGGAGTAGACTCGATGCTGGGTGCCCAGTACCAAGTACCAAGTACCAAGTACCCAGCATCACTTAATAAACAGCATCTTCTTACTCTGATACTGATCATTAAAGCGTATGACATAAAAATACATTCCGCTGGCCAGGTCGGAGCCGTTAAACTCCACAAAATGATAACCCTTTTTTTGTATACCATTTATCAATGTATCAACTTTTTGTCCCAAAACATTGTAAACAGAAACATTGACCTTACCACCTTCCGGAAGATAAAAGCCAACTTTCGTACTTGGATTAAAGGGATTTGGATAGTTTTGGTAGAGTTCAAATTGACCCGGAGCCAAATTAGTGTGATCCCCGATACTGACGATATTTGAAGCTGTTGTCCTAAAAGTAAAAACATCATCGTTCCTTAAAGGTCTGATCGTATAGATCAGATTGGTATCCCCTGCGGCTGGTAAAATCAAACTATCTGCCGAAAAATCTGTAGCCACCTCAAGATGGGTATCTGTCGATGCATTCCGATAAGGTTCCGGTGTTAAAAGTATAATTCTTTCTTTCGGGTCCCAGCGATTATTGATAATTACATCTTCATCAACGACCAGCAGATCCATCTTTCCCATATCTGTTAAATTCAGGGCCATAAAGGGTACTTCAATATCAATCTGACTATCGATACCCATCGCCGTATCCAATGGATTAACATACATACCGTTTTCCAGTTTATCGGTATTTCCCCAGATAAGGGCTACATCGATCGAGGCTAGATTTTTAATCCCTACACTGCTTTCCGTCACTGAGAACTCTAAAGTAGAACCTGAATTATTGATAAAAGTTACGCCTTCTTCATCCAGCCGGAAATTAAATTCCGGAATAATCTCAACCCGGACACCGTCAAAAACAGGTGTTATAAACGAATAGCCGGTTCCGGTATGAACACGAAAATCCTTGATTACCCATTCATCGGTTCTCGTATTTTGTATATTTACAAGAGCGGTATCTGGTTTTAGGACCTCAAATTTAAGGGCGTATTCATCCTCTGTAAGTGCCGTTGAATCAAGAACATGCACAATAAATGAAGCCGTGCTTTTTCCATCTGTATGTTGATAGGAGAACGGATTTAATATCCCCTGGGTATAATGTGCAGAAATATTCCTGGCTTTGATTTCATAATCTTTACCCAACTCACCCCAACTGGACCATACTACCAGTAATTCATTATCTGTGGTCCTGATTGCATCCGGTTCCCACTGATAACTATCTGTATACTCATTTACGGCTATTTCCAGGGAAGCAGTATTGTTCTCTTCGTTAAAGAATCTGGCTACCACGCCTTCCCGGCTACCATCCTGCTTCCAGCTGGACCAGATGACAGCAAAGTTTTTTCCGTCTAAATTTACTATTCCCGGTAACCACTGATAATAAATTGTCTGATGGTTAACCTTTAGTTCCTCACCTACTTTTCCGCCCTCCTTATCGAATCGCTGCAGATAGATCCCGCCATCATCTCCATCCTGCTCCCAACTGCACCACACAATAACGAACGTACTATCCGGAAATGCCTCTATGGAACTGAACCACTGATAATTTTCCACGGTGGTATTAATCTGGAATTCGCTGCCAATCTTTTCTCCATTAGGATCAAATATTTGTCCGAATATCCCATAACCGGAGGGATCCGCATCATCCTGATTCCAGGATTCCCAGGTAATTAAAAAACGGCCATCGGCAAGAAATTTGATCGCCGGCCTGGTCTGGCTGAAAGTCGTGGTGGAATTTACCTGGAATTCAACCCCAATCTTTTCTCCATTTTTATTGTATCGCTGTCCAAAAACACCCCGATCACTGCCATCCTGAAACCAGGAATCCCAAACGATGACAAAACCACCATCCCTGTCCATGGCTAAATCAGGATTTGTTTGTGAATGCGCGATTGTGGTGTTTACTATAAATTCAGAAGTAACAGGGATATTATCATTGTAGAGTCTTGCCTTGATATCGTAAACGGAATCTAAATGTGTCAATGATGACCAGACGATTGCGAATGCACCCTCATCATTCATGGCAATGGCAGGTTTCTCCTGATCTCCTTTGGTAACAATGTTAACCAGCTGTTCCTCACCCATTTTTCCATTTGCAGCATCAAATAATTGCAGATAAATATCACCCTGTGATTGTACACCTGCCTGCTCTTCCGAATTCCATACAATGGCATAGTTTCCCTGTTTATCCCTGGCAATCCGGGGATCACGCTGGGTTGAATCGGTGTGGGTATTGACCCTTATCTCTTCCGCGGCAAGGTATAGTGAGCCTAACAGAAAAATTAAGACAAATGTGATAATATTTCTCATTGGGAACCCATTATTTCATTTGGAAATCCTGAAGTGGAAAGGCTTTTGAAGGTGTCCAGGTATAATGCCACCATTCTTTAGAATATATCTCAAATCCGGCCACATTAGTCATCAAGGCATATAAGAGTTCGCGGTTTGCAATCACATCCTCCGGTAATCCCGAATACCCATGCCAGGCTTGTTCACCAAAGTAATCAAATTCAGTAGGCATCTGCAATTCTTCACCGGTAGCCATATCGATCAACGTAAGATCAATTGCACCGCCCCGGTTATGGACGGAACCGCTTGTCGGGTTGGCCACATAGGTCGGGTTAGGAAAGATCTCCCACATCAGATATTGAACTGCCCTGGGACGGTAAGCATCCCATACTTTTATTCCTAGTCCTTCAGGATAAACCTTCCCGTTGTGATGGGTGATTTTTTTCAGGGAGTCCTGCACGAGGATAAGCCACCTGATCGCACCAAGTGTCATCAGGCATTCATTGGTGGTGTATAATTTTTGGCCGGTAAAATTATCGATGGTACTGTACTTGAGATCCAGGACAACATCAGGAATCAACTCTTTAATATTGACCAATTCATCATCGGCGCTCTGTCCAAATAAAATGACCGGCGCAAATAATACTATCAAAAGATAAAGTCTGTTCATAGAGCCGTCTTCCGTTTAACTCTGACTATTACCCCTCAAGCGATATTTTATAGGGCGGGCGATAAACATCTTTCATATAAAATTTTGCCCTCTCGATCTTATTCCCCCGGGTCGAACCATCCACGGCCACAATGTTTGAATTTTTTGAATCTATAGTCAACCAGGGTCCTAAGTTCAGAGGGGTTTTCTCCAGATCTACATTATTTGCCTGAAGGTGCTTTGCCATACTGCCAAAAGCCCCCGATGCCAACTCATGACCATCGAGTTTTTCCCGGATCGCACCCGGATCTGCCGCTTTTCCCAATCGATATGAAATATTACCGATCAAACAAGCAGATGTGGATAAGTGACCCGTCTCAATCGGTGCACGAAGATTCTCGTATTTACGTGTACGCATACATTGCAGGAAATTTGGCATATGTGATTCCGCACCACCCTGAGAAAACTGTTTTATTTTCTTGCCATTATTGTCCCAGATCCAGCCACCATGATACCCCGCGAAATAACCATCCTCGCATTGAACTACAAGCCCCTCACGTATTCCACGCAGATGATCCATTGCATTCACGTCCGGTTTCATCGGCAAACCACGATCCTCCATAATAATGGGAATATCGGGATAATCAAAGAGGGTCAATTGTGTATTCGGGGTTTCGCCGGCGTCGTTAACCTCATATCTGCCACCAAGACTAAGAATGCGATCGGGAGCTTTATCATATCCGGCTATCCATCGTGAGATGTCAAACATATGAACACCAAGGTTGCACAGATCACCGTTACCGGTTCCCCACATCCAATGCCAGTCATAATGAATTCTATTGCGCTCCAAAGGAATCATTGGTGATGGTCCACAATATAAATCATAGTTCACATTATCAGGATACCAGGGATTTTTCCGGCCAATGCTTTTTCTTCTTTTATACCAGAGGGCATGAATCCATTTTATCTTACCTATATTTCCCTCTTTAATATAATCGATAACAGCAGGAATGTCCTTATTCGACCTGGCCTGAATTCCTGATTGCACCATACGATTATACTTATGGGCCGCTTCAATCATCATCTGACCTTCCCGGACATTATGCGAAACCGGTTTTTCTACATACACATCTTTCCCGGCCTGACAGGCCCAGATGGTTATGGGGGCATGCCAATGATTTGGCGTAGCTATGACGATCCCGTCAATTTCTTTATCTTCCAGTAATTTTCGCACATCGGTATAAGTCTTAACCAGGATATTATTTGCCATTAATTCTTCTTTGCGTTCACTCAGGATCTGCGGATCCACATCACAAAGCGCTACGATCCTTACACCTTCGATCTTGAGTAAAGTCTCAATATGATCATTTCCTTTTCCGCGGGTTCCAACAACTGCCATGCGAATATCATTATTAGAACCCAGTGGCTTTGACCAGGCGGAAAGCCCGGCTTTGCTCCCAATTCCCAATGCAACGGAAGCCATAGTCGTATTCTTTAGAAAATTTCTTCGTGTCAAATTACCCATGTTTATCTCCCACAATCCTGCCCTGTTTGAAGAGCCGATCAGTTACATTTTTTCCATTATCACTTAAATTCGAACGATGCAGAAATAAATTTACAAATTATTCCAGGTTGAATTTCAATTTATCCTCTATTTTAAAAAATCTATCCGAATCAATCCAATTTAATATCATCAGAATCCTCAAAAACTTCACTTTTTATCTGTAATTAAAAAAAATAGATTGTATTTTAACGCAGAGAACGCTGAGTTCCTGCCCCCGCCAAATATAGGCGGGCGGCGCAGAGATTATTTATATCAATCATTAAAACTATTTTCACTCTTCAATATTTGATTTATTTAATCAAACATTTCCTCTGCGTTCTTCGCGTTCTCTGCGTTAAACTCTTCTCTAATTCTTTATATATAGAAAATTGCATTTATCAGAAGCCGCATTATTAGACTCAGATTTCGTCAGATCCAAGTTTAAGATAAAAAGAGATACGATGGACGTTGCCAAGAACCTCATCAAAGTTCGTATAAGAATAGTCCACACCAATCTTTTGGATCGCCAGACCGAGACCGGCATTAAACCTGGACAGATCATCATAACCCAATCGAAGAAAAATCAGGTCATTGAATCCGACCTCCATACCCCAATAGGAGTCTACACTTAGCAGACCCAAACCAAGCTGGGCGGATTTATTACGGGATTCAAGCAATATTCCCAGATCAACAGAAGGTTGAAGATATAAGTCAATACTCTCAAAATCAAAACGATAGGTCATACCCGGACGAAATGAAGGGGCCACAAACTCTTTTTCATTGGTACTCCAGGACATCATGGTCGTCGTAATATCTCTCACCATCAATCCCAGATCGAGGCCTGCTGCCAACCGATATTTCAGTCCTGCATCAAATCCGATGCCAAGAGCTGTTTCAGAAACATAATCACGGTAGATTATTTTTACATTCGCGCCCAGGGATAGATTTTCAGTATAGCGATGGGCATAACTGACATAGAATACATAGTCGGCAATATTAAATGAGGTAATTTTTGAATAGTCAAGCCCTTCATTGATGGTAGTTCCATTGAGGGCATTACGGGTATCTTTTATATCGTTGATACCCCAGCGAATAAATGACAGCCCCAGACTCGAGTTCTCACCAAGGTTTTTAGACGCACCAAAATAATCATACTGAATCGAACTTATAAATTGTTTAGCATGCATAAACTGTAATTGCAAACCATGTGAATCAACAAGACCGGCAGGATTCCAATAACCAGCGGTTACATCATTCGCAACGGCTACAAACGCGCCGGCCATGCCAAGAGCACGGCTGCCTACTCCGGCAGATAGAAATTCACCGGCATACTTTTTAAACCCACCGGCCTGAAGCGAGGTGAGACTAACAATCAGCAGGAACAATGTAATTTTTAATTTCACCAGATTACCATTTGTGATTACATAACCAGATATAAAATAATCCCTGTTATAATTGGTAACCAGAGATTATCATTAATTTTTAACGGAAGGGCCTCAAGAAAAGTCAGAAGTACCGCAACCGCTACAGCGAACCATGCCCTTCCCGGGAAAAAAATGATCAGGATAATAGCCGTGATCAAAAAAAAGGTAAGAGATCCTGCAACAGATTTCCCAAAGAATCGGGGAGAAACTGTTGCTTTCCCTACAATAGCAGCAAAAGAATCCGAGATCGTTAGTACCAGCACTGCCGGGATGGCAATATTCTTTTCAAAGATTATAAAAGTAACGGTAGCCGATATAAATAAGCAGGTTGCTCCTGTGATATTTATGTTTTTTTCATCTTCCCTGAGCAGAGATCCGAAAATCGTATAAAACAGATCCCGGATACCCTTATACCGGTATCGCAAATACTCAGAGATTACAAAAATTATACTTATAATACTGCTTATAAGTATAATTTGTTCCCTGCTAAGATAAAAATGATAAAGCAAGGGAAGAAGACTACAGCTGAGATGAATAAATTTACGTAATATCTCTGGTAAAACTTTTAACCGGTCAGGTGAATCCATAAATATTCGCTGTCGAGCTGCAAATTCAATTCATGAGGCCACTCTAAAAAGGACAAAAACCGAAATAGTCATCCTGTCCCACGCCTCCGCCTGAGGCGGGTCAGGATCTATTGATTTTATTGGAGTTAAAGATTCCGAAATAAATTCGGAATGACGTTAACGACCTTTTTAGAGTGGTCTCATTCATAAATGAAATAATTAGGTTAGCACATCATTAGCAATCTTTTTTAAATTTTCACAGGCTGCTCCCGGATCGGGTTGCGCAAAAATAGCATTTCCGGCAACCAGCACTTCTGCACCTGCGCCAACAGCCTCCCGGATTGTCCCGGCGTTGATGCCGCCATCCACTTCAATGAGAAAGGAATAATGCTTTTCTTTTTTTATTGCCGAAAGTTGCCTTAATTTGTCATTCACCGCAGAAATATATCTTTGTCCACCGAATCCGGGATTTACACTCATCAGCAATACCAGATCTACCTCCGGTAACATTGTTATTATTGTTGATATTTCAGTTGCAGGATTTAAGGACACACCTGCCTTTATATTTAAGTCCTTAATCAGCTGCAAGCTGCGATGGAGATGGGGTCCTGCCTCCTGATGGATCGTGATAATATCTGCACCGGCCTTCGCAAACTGGGGGATGTACTGATCCACATTATTGATCATCAGATGAACATCGAGAGGCAGATTGGTAACTCTTTTCAGGGTAGAAACTATAACGGGTCCAAAGGTAATATTTGGTACAAAATGTCCATCCATGATATCGACATGGACGAAATCAGCGCCCCGTTCTTCCACAGATTTTATCTGTTCTTCCAGGTGCAATAAATCAGCTGAAAGAATTGACGGTGCTATATGAATATCATTCATTTTTTGCCTTATCTGTATCTGAATCAGGGATCATTTCCTTGCTAACAACCAGGGTAATCGTTTCCTCCTGTTCAAAACCCTGACCGGATGGAATTGACTGGGATATGACAGTTTCCGGTAAAATACTATCCCGCTCTTCCCAGATAATCTCGGCAATTTTCAGATTGACGGCCTTTAACCTTTCTCTGGCCTCATGTAAACTTTTTCCCACAAGGTCAGGTGCAACAGCATCCTTACTAACCTGGCCGAGGCTGATGATAATGTCAATTTTAGAACCGGGTTTAATTTCCTGTCCCTGAGGATACGATTGGCCCATCACAGTTCCCTCGTAATATCTGTCACTCGGAACATAAAACTTAGAGCCAGACTGCAGACCATATGTTTCCAAAATCAGCACAGCTTCGCGGGGAGAAACACCGAACAAATTGGGCATAATTATGGGTTTTTCCCCAATGGAAACCGTCAGGTAAACTCTTCGCCCTTCCTTAACTGTAGCATAGGGGTATGGATTTTGTTCTATCACAGTCCCTGCGTCATGTTTGGCATCATAGAGCGAGTCTTTTACCACGATTTGAAAGTCCTTCTCCTCCAGCACTTTTATTGCCTCGTTTATGGACATCTCAATAACATCGGGCAGTTCTGTCTCGTTTCCCAGATTAACATACAAGGGCATAATGATCTTATCGACAATGAACACCAGCAACACTAAAATTAAGGCGGTCAGAACGAGTTTTGCCCACCAATAGTCTCTTAGTAATTCACCTATTTTCATTTTTATCGTTACGGTAATTTGATTTATTTAGATTCTACAATTAAGGTCACAGGGCCATCATTAATCAGTTCAACATCCATCATAGCGCCAAAGACGCCTTTTTCCACATGTATGCCTCTCCGGGAGAGCACCTGATTAAAATACTGGTAATACTTATCTGCCTTTTCAGGATTGGCGGCCTTTATAAAACTTGGTCTCCGGCCCTTTTTAGTATCTCCCAGCAGGGTAAATTGAGAAATAGATAATATTTCACCTTCGACATCGAGAAGGGATAAATTCATTTTTTGCTGATCATCCTGGAATATACGCAATTCAGTGCACTTATTCGCAACAAATTCTATATCTATTTCCGAATCTGATTCAGCAACACCGACTAAAAGAACCAAACCCTTTTCAATTTTTCCAACTGTCTGCTTCCCAACCCGCACAGAAGCGGAACGGACTCTTTGAACGACAACCTTCAATTCTGTTTTACCTGAATTTTTATATTTTCCAGAGCTAAAATACCTTCCAACTTTTCCAGTAACGTGGTTGTCATGGCAATCTTCAGTTTAGTCGAGACCATATTTATCTCATCTTTTCCATTTAAAGAAACGCGAAAATAGATCGGGATTTTACCCCGATGTGCGTTGAGTAGATTTTTCAGAAAGGTTATTTTTTCTTCCGATATCGTTGATTTGTCTATTTTCAGGAGTAGAGACTTTGTTAATTCCCCGGGTACTTTTTCAAGGCTATAGACTTCTTCACAGATAATTTTTATTATTGGGTCATCCGGCTCCGAATTTATCCGTCCCCTCATCAACACCAGAGCATCGTTCTGAAGCAATTCTTCATATTCAGGAAAGACAGAAGCGAAGACGACCGCTTCATAGGTGTGATTAAAATCCTCCACCTTTACAAAAGCCATCTCATTATTATTGCGATCCAGGAGTGTGCGGATCTCGGTGATTATCCCGGAAATCGACACCATCGATTTGTTATCGAATAATTCTCCATTACTGGCATTCCAGTCTGTTGAATATAACCGGATAATCGAAGCATAATTTTTTAGAGGATGACCGGAAATATAAAAGCCCAGGAATTCTTTTTCCTTCTGCAGCTTTTCCTGTGGGGTCCAGTCGGGAATATCCGGAAGTTTAGGCTGAATCACAATATCATTCACCGCGGGATCCACATTGAACAAAGAGTGCTGGTTCTGATTGGATCTGCTTTTTCCCTGAAAATCCTGCCCGAACTCAATAGCAGACTCAATAGCCTGAAATATTTGGGCACGGTTGCCCTCCAGACTGTCACCGGCACCACATTGGATCAGACTTTCGAGTACTTTTTTATTTACCAAACGTAGATCCACCTTCTGAAGCATTTGAGAAATACTTGTGTATCGGCCTCCAGCCTCACGGTTTGTGATGATGGAATCAATGGCACTTAATCCGACATTTTTAATTGCGGCCATACCAAAGGCTATCTTATTCTGGTCAAGGGGTTCAAATTTGGCTTTGCTATAATTCACATCGGGCGGGACAACTTCTATTCCCATTTTACGACATTCATCAATGAGGAGTACGATCTTATCTGAATTGGTCATTTCACTGGATAAATTGGCGGCCATGAATTCTGCCGGATAATTACTTTTAAGATATCCTGTCTGGTATGCTATGAGTGCATAGGCAGCGGCGTGGGATTTATTGAATCCATAGGCTGCGAACTTTACGATCAAATCGGCAACTTCATGTCCGATTTTTTTATCGATATCATTCTTAATACAACCCTGGATAAATTTTTCTTTTTGCGTCTCCATTTCTTCTTTTTTCTTTTTGCCCATAATCCTGCGCATAATATCAGATTCGGCCAGCGAGAAACCACCAAGATCTGAGGTGATCCGCATAACCTGCTCCTGGTAAACAATGATACCATAGGTTTCTTTGAGGATCGGCTCAAGCTTTGGATGGAGATAGGTAATTTCTTTTTGCCCCTTTTTTCTGTCGATGAAATCATCAATCATATCCATAGGACCGGGGCGATACAAGGCATTCATGGCAATAAGGTCTTCTATTCTGTTTGGCTGAAGTTTACGCAGATACTCCTGCATGCCGGAACTTTCAAATTGAAAGATGCCTACGGTATTACCTTTTCCAAACAGTTGATATGTTTTTTCATCATCGAGGGAAATATTTCGGATGGAAAATTCCGGTTCATACTTTTCACGTATCATTTTTTCCGTATTATGAATCACGGTTAAATTTCGTAATCCCAGGAAATCCATCTTTAGCAATCCGACAGCCTCGCACCATCCCATTGTCCACTGGGTGGTAATCTGTTTGTCTGAGTTGAGACAGAGCGGAACATAATTGGTAATATCATCCGGGGCGATCAGGATACCGGCAGCATGCACTGACATATGACGGGACAGACCCTCTAATGTCTTTGAATACTCAATCAGTTCCTTAATTTTTTCATCATCTTCATCTTTCAATTTTTTCAATTCAGGGACGGTATTAAAGGCCTTTTCAAGGGGCATCGGCTTGGACTGAACAACAGGCACTTTCTTGGCGATAGCATCAGCCTGGGAGATGGGTATCTTTAGTACCCGGGAGACATCACGAATAACACCACGGGACGCCATCGTTCCAAAAGTGATAATCTGAGCTACATTTTTCTTTCCGTATTTATCTCTAACATACTCAATCACCTCGTCCCGGCGCTCATAGCAAAAATCGATATCGATATCCGGTAATGAAACCCGCTCCGGGTTTAAAAAGCGCTCAAAAAGGAGATCATATTTAATCGGATCCACATCAGTGATACCCAGCGCATAGGCAACCAGGCTGCCCGCCGCCGAGCCCCGCCCCAAACCTACAGGGATATCTTTTTGCCTGGCCACATCAATAAAATCCTGAACAATCAGAAAATAACCCGCAAACCCCATGTTTTCGATGATATTTAACTCATAATTTAATCTTTTTTCAATATCTGCATTGATTTCATTAAATTTTTTACCCAGGCCCGCCCGGGATAGTTTCTCAAGATATTGATCGGGTGTTGCATCTCCTTCAGAAGCAGGTATCGGGAATTTTGGTAGGTACTGCTTAGTGAGATCAATCTCCAGATCGATCTTGCCGGCCACTTCAAGTGTCCGCTCAACCACTTCCGGACGATCTTTAAAGAGCCGGTACATCTCTTCCGGTGATTTCAGGTAAAGCTGGTCTGTGTTGTAGCGCATCCGGTTTGGATCATCCCGATCCTTCCCCGTCTGCAAACAGAGTAGAATATCATGGGCATGCGAATCTTTCTGATGCAGATAATGAACATCGTTGGTGGCAACCACAGGTACCCCCATCTCCCGGGCCAGATCATAGATCTTGGGATAAACGTCATGTTCCTCTTCAATCCCATGATCCTGCATCTCAAAATAAAAATCGTCTCCGAAAACATCCAAATAATATTCGGCAGCCTCAATGGCTGCTTCCTTCCGGCCACGCCTTAATTTGTAAGGGATTTCGCCTTTCAAACATGCACTAAGAACGATTAAGCCTTCAGAATATTCTTTTAGCAATTCCCTGTCAATCCGGGGACGATAATAAAAACCCTGAAGATAAGAATAGGAGGTCAGTTTTATGAGGTTTCTGTAACCGGTCTCATTTTTTGCAAGAAGAACCACATGATAGGAATGGGATTCTCCTTCCACCGGTTTTTGTAAGGTTCTTTCTCTTGGTGCGATATAAGCTTCACATCCGATGATCGGCTTTATACCATTTTTTTTTGCCTGCGTATAAAATTCAAGGGTTCCAAACATGTTGCCGTGATCGGTAATGGCCAAACTATCCATACCCAACCGTTTGGTTTCGGCAATCATTTTATGGATTTTACCCGCACCATCAAGCAGGCTATAACTGGTATGTGAATGCAAGTGAACAAAAGACATATTAAACTTATTCCACCACCCTATATAATTGTTTATATTAAATTTAAAAAAGATTGTCAGACTATAACTTAACCAAATATTTAGCAATTGAATTTAATGCCGCATCGATTTATTGTCAAAAGGAAATCAAAGTTTTTTAGAGTGATTTTTATGTCCGGATGGGTTATATTAGAGGGATTCCGATTGGGAATTGGGAACTGGGAATTGGGAATTTGCTAAATTTTGGCCAAATCATGGAAGATTTGGTCCCGGTGAATCGGCCGGAGGACGACATCTTTAATCGGGGGAATTACGAATAAAAAATTAAGAATTAAGAATGCAGAATATAGAATGGGAAAAAGCCCGGACGATTTATTTGTGCATGGAAAACCAGCACCCAGTCTCCAGTACCCAGAACCAGATTCCCGAATAAAATAAAACGATACTTAAGGAGTAAACAATGGCGATTGTCAAACCATTCCGGGGATGGCGCCCCCGGACGGAGTTAGCGGAAAAAGTAGCATCACCACCGTATGACGTCATTAATAGCGAAGAAGCCCGCCAATTAGCAGAAGGAAACCCGTATTCATTCCTGCATGTAAATAAACCTGAAATTGATCTCCCACCCGAGACCAATACCTATGATAAATCGGTTTATGAACAGGGGAAAAAAAATCTAAATGCTTTTATTCGCGATGGTGTTTTTAATCAGGAAGAACAACCAGCCTTTTATCTTTACCGACAGATAATGAAAGAGCATACACAGATTGGACTCGTCGCATGTGTTTCGACCGAGGAATATAAACAGGATAAGATAAAAAAACATGAATTAACCAGGGTTGAGAAGGAGGATGACCGGCTCAATCACATCCTGAGTTTAAACGCTCAAACTGGTCCTGTATTCCTTACTTACCGTTCAGAAAAAACGATCGATGATCTGACAAATACGGTCATTTCAGGGGAACCGGTTTATGATTTCAAATCCGACGATGACATCCGGCATACCTTGTGGGTGATTACAGACGCAGAGATCATCAAAAAGATTGAATCAGGGTTTGCCGTAATTGGCGAACTTTATGTTGCAGACGGACATCATCGTTCTGCCGCGGCTGCAAGAGCTTCTGACGTCCTCAGAGAAAAAAATCCCCATCATACAGGAGATGAGGAATATAATTATTTTCTGTCGGTCATCTTTCCCCATGATCAGATGTATATCATGGATTACAATCGCGTGGTGAAAGATCTGAATGGTTTAAGCGAGGAAGATTTTCTAAAAGAAATCGCAAAAAAATTCCTGGTACGTGAGTTCGCGCGTTCAGAAGGATATCGTCCAAAGGTCAGACATGATTATGGGATGTATCTCAATGGTATGTGGTACAGGCTTTCTGCAATTCCGGGATCCTGGGATAACAGCCATTCTACAAAAAGACTGGACGTGAGCATCCTGACTGAAAATTTATTAAAACCGGTTCTTGGAATTGGTGATTTGCGAAAGGACAAGCGAATTGATTTTGTGGGTGGTATGAGAGGGATTGAGGGGTTAGAGGCAAGAGTTGATACCGGAGAAATGGCCGTTGCCTTTACACTCTTTCCCACAAGTATTGAAGATTTGTTGGCTACTGCTGATGCAGGAGAAACTATGCCACCGAAATCGACCTGGTTCGAACCCAAATTACGTTCAGGTTTGATTATCCATTCACTGGAATAGAGTAGACTTTTGCAAAATAGCATTTTTCGTCATCCTGAATACTGAAAACAACACTTGGTTTTGTCAGCCGCCTTTAAGACCTCATCCCCTAACCCTTTCTCACTCCTGCAGATAGTACTGGAACTTTAAGAATCTGGTACTTCTGCGATATTGATGAAAATAATCCCAAGACCACAACTTATTCTTGTTCCATTTATAAATCCTACAATGGAGAGATTATTTGTGAAGGTAGCCTTGAATTGATTAAGTTTAACAAATATGAAGGCGATTGGCCTGATCCCTCTATTGAATAGTGATTCCTGATTAAGATATTTTTCTCTACCAAATGTTGCTTACATCACATTTCGATTCAGGCAATTGATTTAAATATGTATATAATCTCCTTACTTGATTATTGAGCGGGAGCCTCCTCAAGATCGAGTTCTGCCTTTCGAGGACGAGGTCGCAAATTCCCATCCCCAGCTCCCGCTTAATTATATTACCTCTATGCTCTGACCTTCTCTTCTGTGATTTTGAGTTGGTATCACAAAAAAAAATCCCACCAATTTAATATTGATGGGATTCAATTAATCTTTGGGGCTATATATATTGTTTTGTTTAATCTGAAGTTACACCAAACCTCTCCATCATGGAATATAGACGTCGCCGCGTGATTCCCAACAATTCAGCAGCTCTGGTTTTATTTCCATCTGCTTTCTGTAATGCTTCGACAATTAGTTCTTTCTCTACCTCATCCAGATTTAATCCCTCCGGAGGAATCTCTATCCTGCCGGAAGAAACTATTGGAACATTAAATTGATCTGGCAGATGTTCAACATCTATGGTAGTTTCAGCAATGATTGCCGTTCTTTCCAGGATATTTAACAATTCCCGTATATTGCCTGGCCAGTCATATTCCATTAACACTTTCTTCGCCTGTGATGTAATCCCTTTCTCACCCAGATTACCAAGAAAAAATTCTATAAGTTCCGGAATATCTTCTTTTCTTTCCCTCAGAGGTGGAAGTGTGAGTGGAAAGATATTGATACGATAGTAGAGATCAGAACGAAACGAGCCTTCTTTTATCATCGCTTCGAGGTTGTGATTCGTTGCCGTTATTACACGGGCATTTATGGTAATTTTTTCAGTGCCACCCACACGGATGATCTCTTTATTCTGTAATACCCGTAATAATTTTGCCTGAGTTCCAGGTGAGATGTCACCTATTTCATCGAGGAATATAGTGCCTTTAGAAGCGTATTCAAAATAGCCTAGTTTAAGCTGGTTAGCCCCGGTAAAAGCACCTTTTTCATACCCGAACAGTTCACTCTCAAGAAGATTTTCCGGAACTGCAGCACAATTGACAGCAATAAATCTTTCGCCGGACCGGTCACTCTGCCTGTGAATGGCTTCGGCAACAAGTTCCTTACCGGTTCCACTCTCTCCCAGAATCAGAACAGTTGCATCACTATTGGCAACTTTATTAATGAGCTGATAGACATGCCTCATTTTCTCGCTTTTACCAACAATATTATGGATCCGCCGGGTCTTTATTTCATTCTTTAATTGCTGGTTTTCATCACGGAGGATTTTTTGAGTGATAATTCTGTTAACCCGCAGGGACAATTCCTCTATCTCGAATGGTTTTATAAGATAATCAAAAGCACCTGCACGCATGGCCTTTACGGCTGTCTGTTGAGAAGCAAAAGCCGTAATCAGTATGACCTCCGGGGCAGGACTGAGATCACGGGCGGCCTGCAAAACCTGTAATCCATCGACTTTCTGCATTTTTAAATCTGTAATTACAATATCATAGTGACTATCTTCAGCCAAATGATCAAGGGCTACCTGACCGGAAAAAGCCATTTCCACCTGGTGATCATCCATCTCGAGCGCTTCTTTTATGATCTTACACATGCGCTCTTCATTATCTACAACGAGAATTCTTGACATGGTTTTGGTAAAGTTATTTGAGGATTGCGCGTAGCAGAATTAAAAATCCCTTGCGGATATTTTTTATTAGTTCAAGATTATTAGCGGCTTCTCGATAATTTTTGTTCAATTCAACTGCTTTATCAAACTCACTGACTGATTTTAAAAAGAGGTGACGACATTGTATAATGTGTATAATCCCCATTTCATTCCAGTAATCGGCAAAATTTTCCCGCTTTTTTGCCAGGTTCTGGATCTTTTTTTCATAGGATTCCAGTTCTTCGTACACCAATTCGCGTCCACTATACATAAATTTCAGATAAAATGACTCAATCGTTGTATCGATTTTGAGGTGTGTGATCAAGTTGTATTGAATTTCCCTCAGGCTGGTGAGAATCTCCTTAAGATTGCCATCTTCTATCTGCTGAAGGATCAAATCAAAAGTTTTTTTCCATCGTTCTTCCTTAAACCTGGCCAATGAACTCAAGGCCTTTATATAACGAACTACCCGTGATGGTACAACCGCTTTACCCTGCTCCCCTTCTCCCTCAAGAGTACTTAGAAAAAGTACAATACCCAGATTGAGATTTGCCTCATGAAAGTTTGGTTTGATGGTAATAGCCTGCTGAAGTACCTGAGTAGCCATATCATAACGCTTGTCAAATGTCAGGGCAACACCCAAACAATTTAACAGATCCGGAAAATCATTCTTTATTTTTAATCCCTGTTCAAAGATATCAACTGCCTTCTGGTATTCATCTTTTTTTATATAACACTTGCCTAATTGCACATAGGCAGAAATAAAACCAGATTGCAGTTTTATAGTTCTTTTATAATTATCGATCGCCTCATCTAATATATTACGATGATAAAACAATGATCCCAGTTTATAGTGAGCAGCATATTTTTTAAGGGTCTGGATTCGTTTGTGTATATTGAAAAGCATCTTAAGTTCATCAATAATATTTTCATGGAGATCTTTCGCGATTGATTTTAAATATTGAATCTCAGAAGATGTGTTTTCTATTTCTCTGAACAGAAAGGGTAACTGATGTGAAGTGATGAATTGGCCTTCTTCGAAGATTTCGCTGATAACTACCTGCTTTTCGGGAACACTGCCGGTATGAATATGAAACTCGCGCGTCTGAAGATGAATTTTACTATGGAAGGCAATGCTTTTCAAAAAAAACTCCCTGGAAGTTATCTTCTAATTTATCATGCTATGAAAAAATATTCAACCATATTATTAATAGTATGTTCAGCCAAAAATTTGAATTAAAAGATTTTATTCTATTTTCGGCCGGTTCCGGGTAAAACCTTAGTTATATTCACATACTACAAAATACGGCCCGTGCAGAAACCAGGGAGAAAAAAATCCTGTCAAATTCGTTTCTTCTGTAGACAAAATCTTTTTTAGTTTGCCCCGAGGCCTCAGGATAGAAGCCTGTCCACCTTATAACGAAAAACATCAGCATCAAATGGCTTGAAAATAAAGTCATCGGCCTCTTTCAATATAGAATGGCCTTTTTGATTATCATCATCCAGGAACATATACATCAGAATAACCTTAACACCGGGATTGGAGGATCGTATATTGTGTAAATTAGTCTGCAAATCCGCATTTGCATAATCCAGATCTGTAACCAGTAATTTAATTCTATATCTCTTGATATGTGATATCAATTTGGATGGATCATCTAAAATATAAACTTGATATACATCTTCAAGAAAAACACGGATGCTATTCGCAAGATCACGATCTTTTTCCAGGATCAGAACAGCATTTGTTGATTTGGAAAGTGTTGCCATAATAATATTTATATACAAAATATGTGCCATTTATCAATTAAATAAATTTTACATCATTGTTACTCAATTTTATATATAAATATAACATTTTACACCATAAGGGTGAATTATAAGCAATAATTAATTTTTTATTATAGTAATCATGGCAGGGAATATTCTTATAATTGGGAATTTTAGTATGATCAGGGACCGATATGCCAAAAAAGAAGAGAGAGGGGTGAAGAGAGACAAGTGGTTTCTAATTAGGAGCGTAAGGTGAGCCTCAACAAATTCGGGGCAATTGTTCACCGGTAAGCATATCAATAAGACGGCTTCCACCAATACTGGTTTTCAGAATTACCTTTCCCTGCGGTTCCGCAGTTACCTCACCAATGACACAAGATTTTTCACCATAAGGGTGGTTTGCCATAATTGACATTAGGTCATCTACATAGGCAGCCGGTGTAAAAATTAAAACCTTCCCCTCGTTAGCGATGTACAAAGGATCAAGGCCAAGGATCTCACAAACTGAATTGACCTGAGAGGAAACCGGCAAATTTTCTTCTACTATATTAATACCTACAGCAGACTGGATGGCAATTTCATTAAGAGTCGTGGCCACCCCACCACGTGTCGGATCACGCATGACATGAATCCCGGGAATTTTATGCAGTATATCCTGAATCATGACATTTAATGGTGCCGCGTCACTTTTAAGATCAACCTCCAATTCCAGCCCTTCTCTCTTAGCCATTATCGTGACGCCATGATCGGCAATCTCGCCATTTATGATGATCAGATCACCAACTTTAGCATTATGGCCGGAAAGATTAACGCCTTCCAGTGAACTGCCTACCCCGGCCGTGTTAATAAATATTTTATCTGCTGCACCTCTTGGAACAACTTTTGTATCACCGGTAACCAATGCCACCCCGGCTTCATCTGCAGCATCTGCCATTGATTGCAGAATCATCTCAAGATCACTGAAATGAAATCCTTCTTCGATAATAAATCCACTACTTAAATAGAGAGGCCTGGCTCCCATCATTGCCACATCATTAACCGTTCCGCACACAGCTATTTTCCCAATATCCCCCCCTGGAAAAAAAATCGGATCAACCACATAAGAATCCGTTGAAAACACCAATGAGTTTCCGGGAAAATCGAGTTTGGCCGCATCATTCAATTTTGCTAATTCATCATCCTGGAAATGTTTTAAAAAAATATCCGACAACAACCTATGAGAAAGTCGGCCGCCACTTCCGTGACCAAGTAATATTTTATTCTGATTTTTCATGACCTGTATTCCATTTTTTAGATTGATCTATTCATACCGCAGCATATTGCTCCAATCAAATGGTATTTTCTATTCTGTCATTCCGTAGGAATCTTCCTGCTTGTCGAAATCACATCAGCAAGTTGGAAGATCCCTTCTGGATGACATCAAATCTTTGCTAATCTCCCTAGGCGATCCGCCAGGCGGAAATAACAAAGTTTTTGGCTATAATTGCATAAAAATTATGTTTAAGAGTATAAGTAACTAACATTTCTCACTTCATTCCAGGCACAATTCTGCGTAGTTGTCAGGTAACTGGCTTACAGCATCCAATAGAACCATGGCCTGTTCGTTTAGCCCATGTTCAAGTAAATTGCGAATCTTC
>SDBT01002964.1_pt1 | contig 29551 bp, 40 predicted proteins | sample 2277101 | NCBI WGS metagenome assembly SDBT01 (sample SAMN10404973, study PRJNA504765) | marine sediment metagenome | isolation source: marine sediment core GS10_PC15, 103 cmbsf | place: Arctic Ocean: Southern Knipovich Ridge | collected 2010
AGAAAAAATAATAAAGGGAGGTAAAACTCCATGCTCAATGACTATTTCTTGCTTGCTTTTGGAAACTTAAAACATAGAGGGCTTAGAAGCTGGCTAACTATTCTTGGGGTTTTTATTGGAATTGCTGCTGTGGTTTCTCTTATTTCAATGGGTCAGGGGCTTCAGGCAGCAGTAACAGGACAATTTAGCACTCTTTCAATAGACAGGCTAACAATTCAAAATAAAGGTTCTGGATTTGGACCTCCTGGAAGCACTGTTGTTGAAAAATTAAATGATAATGATGTTGATATAATAAAAAGTGTCAAAGGAGTTGATAAGGTAGTCCCAAGATTAATAAGAGTTGGAAGTTTAGAATATAATAAAGTTAAGGGATTTGGATATATGACTGATATCCCTGAAGATAAAGAATCAGCTGATTTTGTTTATGATTCATTTCAATTTAAAGTAGAACAAGGAAGACTTTTAGAAACAAGAGATAAAGGGAAAGTTCTTTTGGGGAATGCTTTTATTGATATAGAAGATTTTGAAAAAGAGTTTAGAGTTGGAAAAAATGTTCTAATTAATAATGAAGAATTTGAGATTATTGGATTTCTTGAAAAATCAAGCAGTTTTCAATTGAATAGTATTGTTTTTATGATGTCCAACGACCTTGAAAATCTATTAAATATTAAAGATGAATATGATATGATTATTGTTCAAGTTAGAGATAAAAATAAAATTGAAGATGTTGCTGATGAGATTGCAAGAAAATTAAGAAACAATAGAAATGAAAAAATTGGTGAGGAAAGTTTTACTGTTGAAACTCCATTACAAGCATTAGGCTCTGTAAACACTATTTTAAATATAATAAATTTAATTGTGGTGGGTATTGCAGCAATCTCGCTGTTTGTAGGAGGTATTGGGATTTCTAATACAATGTATACTAGTGTTTTAGAGAGAACAAAAGAGATAGGAGCTATGAAAGCTGTTGGTGCACAAAATAAAGACATTTTAATGATATTTTTAATTGAAGCGGGTTTGCTGGGGTTAGTTGGAGGAATTGCAGGGGCTATTATCGGATTAGGAGGGGCAGTAATAATCGCTGTATTTGTTAATCAAGTTTTAGGAGAAGGTTTATTCACAATAGCAGTTTCTTATCCACTTTTAATAGGAGCTATTAGCTTTTCATTTTTTGTAGGAATCTTGTCAGGTATACTTCCTGCTTTACAAGCTTCAAAATTAAATGTTGTTGATGCTTTGAGGAGTTAAGATGATAAAATTAGAAAAAAAAATATACACCACAGAAAAGGACTTTATCGAGGATATGTATCGGATAAATGGATTAGGAGATTCTCATAATCGTGAGAAATTAATAAATCATGAAAAAGACCATTTTGAAATTGCTATGGAAAAAGGAGAAAACCCTGAATATAAGTTATCTAGATTAATTGTTGATTTAGAATTTGTTGGAATCAGCTTAAGTACTAGCTTAAATTTTCCTCATGTAAAAATAAAAAACAAAATAAAACCAGAAAATTTTAAAGAAATTTGTCTTGCTCCTAAAAAGCCAAGTTTTCTAGACAAGTTTTATGCATCAAAAATATATCAAAATCTTTATAGTTTTTATTATAATATTTCAGAGGATTTTAAAAAATGATAACAGACTACTTTATATTTGCAGCCAAAAATTTTCAGAAAAGAAAATTAAGAACATTGCTAACCTTAATGGGAATTTTTATTTCAATAGCTACTATTTTTATGTTGATTAGTCTTTCTCTTGGATTACAAAATGCTGTTGAAGAACAATTTAAATTATTGGGAACAGACAAATTCTTTATCCAACCAAAAACAGGGTTTTTGGGGCCTCCTGGAAGTGTTGGGGGAGTTATTTTAACAGAAAAAGATGTTAATACTATTTCAAGAGTAAGAGGAGTCAAGGATTATTCTTATTTTACCGCTGGAAACGCAAAAGTAGAATTTGCTGGAGATACAAGATATTCTATGGTTTGGGGTATCCCCCTAGAACATCAAGGTGTTTATATGGAAATAGGCTCTTTCAAAATAGTTGAAGGGAGATTATTAAAGGAAGGAGATAAAAATTCAGTTATTTTAGGTAACCATTTTCTTACACAAAACATCATGGGTAAACCAATCAGAGCAGGAAACAAAATAACAATTAATGATAAAGATTTCAAAGTGAGAGGAATCATGGAACTTATAGGAAACCCTGAGGATGATAGGGCAATAATGCTTGATTTGGAAAGTTTTAGAGAGTTATTTGATTTGCCTGACAAAGTCGATATGATAATTATTCAGATTAAAGAAGATGAAGATATTGTAGAAGTAGCGGCAAGGGTTGAAGTGAAACTAAGAAAATCAAGAGGTTTAACTGAAAAAACACAGGATTTTAGCATTTTAACACCTGAAGAATTATTAGAAAGTTTTCAAGTTATACTCAATATAATAACTGCTTTTTTGGGAGGTGTCGCAGCAATTTCATTGATAGTCGGAGCAATTGGAATGTCTAATACAATGTATACTAGTGTTTTAGAGAGAACAAAAGAAATAGGAGTTATGAAAGCAATTGGTGCACAAAACAAAGACATTTTAATAATATTTTTAATAGAATCTGGATTACTCGGTTTAACCGGAGCAGCCATAGGAATTGCTCTTGGGTATAGTGTTAGCAAAAGCATAGAATATATTGCAGTAAATTCATTAAATACAACATTATTGCAAGCAGTAGCACCTCTTTATTTGGTAATTGGATGTTTAGTATTTGGATTTTTAATTGGAGCTATATCAGGAACTCTGCCTGCCTTACGTGCAAGTAAAACAAATGTTGTAGATGCCTTGAGGTATGAATAGGAAACCTAAACTTTTAAAAATAATACTTATTTTTTAATAAAATTAAAAAAGAGAAAATGACTAAAAAATGTATTTATTGCGGTTCAGAAGTTTCTAGTGAGAGTGTTATTGATTTTTGCGAGAAATGTGGAAAAGATGTTTGGGGGGAAAAAATGTTTAATACCATAGTTAAAAACATGGAAGAAGCAAGAGAGCGAGGAGACTTATGCCATATGAATAGTTTTACAGAAACCCAAAAAGATTCTACTGATTTTGAAGGAAGGATAGTTTTTTAAATAAGATATTTCTGGGTAAATTATGAGTAAGAAAAAGTCAGTTAGAACAAGGGGAAAATTAAAGCTTAGTAGGTATTTTCAAGAATTAAAAAAAGGAGATTCTGTGGCAATTGTCAGAGAACCTGCTGTACAATCAAGTTTCCCAACAAGGCTTCAAGGAAAAACTGGATTAATTGAAAGTAAAAGAGGAAAGGCATATATTATTAAAATTAAAAATCAAGTTAAAGAAAAAAGATTTTTAATAGAGCCTATACATTTAAAAAAAATAAAACAAATTAATAAAATAAAATGATAAATAATACTGAACCATTAAGCATGGTAGAAGTTCAAGCATATATCAAAAAAAGTGAAGACAGCGAGGCTGATATAATGGAATTTATAAAGAAATTTGTAAAATTAAATTTAAAAGATGCTAAAAAATTGATGAATAAAATTGAAGAATTAGATTTGATAAAAATAAAAAAAGAACATATAGTAAAAATAATTGATTTAATGCCGAAAACTCAAGAAGATCTAAATAAAATTTTTGTTGATGTAAGTTTAAATGAAGATGAAACAAATAAAATCCTTGATACAATTAAAGAATTTAATTAAAAAAAATGGAAACAGAGAAAATTTTGCCAAAAATAGAATCCAGTGGTCCAGAAAATCCTTCAGCTCACAGAACAAGAGGATTTCCTCAGAAAGAAGAATATGCAATAATCCTGGAATTTTTACCTCATGGTTATCCTTTAGAAAGAAAAATGATGCCAATAACTCAAGCTATAGGAAAAACAAATTTGACACTTTTAGAATTAGTCCCACGAAGAGGAATAACATTGGAAATTGGAGAAGAAGTTTATATTGGTGAAGGAAAAAGAGACAAAATATATTATATTCTTGGAAAACTTCATAGAGAAAAATTAACTGAAGCTGCTAAAAATCAGTTAAAAGAATTTATAAAAAAGATAGTTAAAGAAAGAGCAGCAGATTTTTTTATTTTTTTTAACAAATCAGATGCTATGAATAAAAGACTTCACCAAATAGAGTTGCTTCCAGGATTTGGAAAAAAACATATGCAAGAAATTATAAAGCAAAGAAATGAAAAAGAATTTAAATCTTTTGAAGATATGAAAAAAAGAATACAAAATCTTCCAGATCCTAAAAAAGCTATTGAAAAAAGAATATTTAAGGAATTAACCCTTTTTGAAAGATATAATCTATTTGTTAGATAATTTAAAATGGAATTAAAACAAGAAAATAAACAAAAATATGAAGACAGAATTGTTAGAATTCTCTCAAAAGATATAGAGGGAGGTATGAAAATTTATCCGGGATTGACAAAAATTAAGGGGATGTCTTGGAGTTTATCAAATGCTGTCTGCAAAATTTTAAAAATTGATAAAAACAGACAAATAGGTTCTTTAACAAATGAAGAAATAACAAAAATCTCTGAATTTATGAAAAATCCAAAAATTCCAAATCATCTATATAACAGGAATGATGACTTTGAAACAGGAGAAAAAAAGCATTTAATTGGAAGTAATTTAGAATTGCAGACTGAATTTGACATTAAAAGATTAAAAAAAATTAAAAGTTATAGAGGATACAGACACCTTAGTGGTCTTCCTTCAAGAGGTCAAAGAACAAGAAGTAATTTTAGAAAAAACAGAAGAAAAGGAGCAGGAATTAAAAAGAAGGAGAAGAAGAAATGAAAATAAATAAAAGAAAAATAATCATAATGAAACCAGGCATAGACTTAAAAAATGACTCCTCTAAAGAAGATATTCTTGTATGGGAGGATAAAGGAAAAAAAGATTTAATAGAGTTAGTAACGAAGGTTAATTGGATGGGTATTCAAAGTATTTTAATAGATAATAAAACAATTTATTTACTAAGTCAATGGTGGGAGGAATATTCTTTAGATAAGGGAAAATTTAAACAGCAAAAATTTGATGAAAAAAATATTTTAAAAAATGAAATCCCTTTTGTTATTGAAGGCAATCCAAGATATTTAATGTTAAAAAAAGATTTGGAAGAAGCAAAAGAATTTTATAAAAAATTTATTTAAAATGAAACGAAAACATAAAAGATATTCAAAACCCAAAAGACCCTTTGATAAAACAAGGATTGAAGAAGAAGCGAAAATTAAAAAAAAATTTGGATTAAAAAACAAAAAAGAAATTTGGAAAGCAGAAGCAAGGATTAAAGCTATAAGAGAAAAGGCAAAAAAATTGATTTCTTCAAGCCCAGAAGAACAACAGGCTTTATTTAATAGATTAAAAAAAATAGGTTTAAATGTTAATTCAATTGCAGATGTTTTATCTCTGAATAAAGAAGATTATCTAAAAAGAAGACTGCAAACAGTTATCGCTGATAAAAAAATTGCACAAACCACAAGAAATGCAAGACAATTAATAGTGCATAAAAAAATCTTAGTAGATGAGAATGTTGTTAATGCCCCTTCCTATATTGTCCCTATAAATTTAGAAGATAAAATTTCCCTAAAAATAAAGAATAAAAAAGAAGAGAAAAAAATAAAATAAAATGCCAAAAGAAAAAACAGAAAAAAAAGAAATAGAAGCTGTTATTAATATTTATACTTCATTTAATAATACAATTGTCCATGTTACAGATATGTCTGGCAAAACTCTTTCAAAAATTACAGGAGGAATTGTCACAAAACACAGTAGACTTAAAGCCAATCCTACAATTGCCATGTTTATAGCAAAAAGAATATCAGAAAATATAAAAGATTTAGGAGTTCGATTTTTATATGTAAGAATAAGGGCAAAAACAAGAAATCCTGCTCCAGGTCCTGGAGCACATGCAATTATTAAAAGTCTATCAAGAGAGGGTTTTAAAATCATAAATATTCTTGATACTACTCGAATTCCACGTGGAGGACCAAAAAAGAAAGGTGGTCGAAGAGGCAGAAGACCATAAGTTTAAAAGCAAAAGAGATTAAAAAATAAAATAAACAAAGAAAAAAGCAAAATAAAAAAAATGAAACTCATAAACAAAAAAGATAATCAAATCATTTTTCAAGCAGAAATAGGAGAAAGTTTAGCAAATACTATAAGAAAATATTTAAATCAAATCCCAATAATTGCTGTTGATGAGGTGGAAATTTCAAAAAATGACTCTCCTTTATATGATGAAACAATTGCTCATAGAATTGGGTTAATACCTCTAAAAATGGATAAGGCAACAAATAAAAAAACTATTGCTAATTTAGAATTAAGTTCAAAAAAAGAGGGAATAGTTTATTCTGAAGAATTAAAAGGTAGTGTAACAGTTGCTTATGATAAAATTCCTATAACATCATTGAAAAAAGGACAAGAATTAAAACTTTCTGCTACAATAAAAACTAAAGAAGGAGCAAAACATGCAAAATTCTCTCCAGGATTAATGTTTTATAGAAATATTGTTGATATAAAAATAGATAAAGATTGTCCAAAAGAAGTTGTTGATGCTTGCCCTAAAAAAATTTTAAAATTAGAAAATGGAAAAATAACTACTGCAGAAAATCACTTGGAATGCGATATGTGTGAGGCCTGCACAGATGTATGTGAAAAACAAGGAAAAGACTCTATAAAACTTATTCCTACAAAAAAATTAATGATTACTTTAGAGTCATTTGGGCAATTAGATGTTAAAGATATTTTTAAAAAATCTATTGATGCAGTAAAAAGAGATCTTAAAGAAGTTTCTAAGAATATTAGTAAAGCTAAATAATTCTAAAGGTTTTTATATAAATAATTAATTCTTAACTTTAAGCGAGGTTGCCAGAGCGGTCAAATGGGAGTGGTTAAGGACCACTTGGCTTAGTGCCTGCGCAGGTTCAAATCCTGTACCTCGCATAAGGTTTATAAACACAAATCTTCTTGAATTTTTACCTGCGAGTCAAGCTCGTGCCTTTGCTCAAAATCAAGGGCGATAAAGAGTTTCACAAAAACACTCGGCGTTAGCGGGAAAAAATATTTCTCGTTATAACATCAAAATCCTATAGGAAATTCAAATGAAAACAAAAACATTAATTAAAAAACAAACACAAAGAAAAAAAAATCCAGAATTAGTTAAAACTATAATTGCTGCAAAGAAAAATGATAAATGGCTTAAAATAGCAGGAATGCTTTCTGGCCCTCGAAGAAAAAGAACAGATTTAAATCTTAAGGAAATAGATAAAAAAGCAAAAAAAGAGGAAATTATTATAGTTCCTGGAAAAATTCTTTCACAAGGAGAAATAAATAAAAAAATAAAAATTGTGGCATTAAATTTTTCTGATAAAGCAAAAGAAAAGCTTAAAGAATCTAAAATTAATTTTACAACTATAATAAATGAAATTAAAGAAAATCCTGAAGCTAAAGGGATTAGGATTTTAAATGCAGGATTTAAAAATCCTACGTTGTCAAAAACTAAAGAGGTTTTTAACAAATGAAAATAATTGATGGAAAAAATGCTGTTTTAGGAAGATTAGCCAGTTATATTGCTAAACAAGCTCTAAAAGGAGAGGATATAATTCTTTTAAATTGTGAACAAGTAATAATAACTGGAAATAAAAAAACCATTAAAAAAGATTTTGAAGCAAGGAGGAGCAGGGTTGGAAGTAGCCAAAAAGGTCCAAAACATGCTAAGACAAGTGAAAAAATAGTCAAAAGAACTATTAGAGGTATGCTCCCAGACCACAGAAAAGGGAGAGGAAGAGTGGCTTTTAAAAGAATAAAATGTTATGTTGGGATTCCTAAAGAATTTCAAGAAACAAAAAAGATTGTTGCAGGAAAAAAGAAAAAAATTAAATTTGCTCTAGTAAAAGAGTTTGCAAAATAATGGTTCAAGATAAATTTAAGAAAATAATTGTTTCAGGAAAAAGAAAAACTGCAATCGCAAGAGCTGTTCTTATAAAAGGTTCTGGGAAAATTAACATAAATAAAAAAGATTATAAAACTTTACAAATGTTTGACAGACTTAAAATTGAAGAGCCAATGAGAATTGCTGAGAATATTCTTGGAAAAACAAATTTCGATGTTTCAATTAATGTAAGAGGTGGGGGAGAAAAAGGTCAGATTGAAGCTGCAAGGCTTGCTTTAGCAAAAGCAATTGTTGAATTTTCCAAATCTGAGGAATTAACAAAAGCATTTCTAAGTTATGATAGAAATCTCCTTATTGCAGATGTTAGAAGAAAAGAAGCATATAAACCTGGAGATAGTAAGGCCAGAAAAAAGAGACAAAGTTCTAAGAGATAGTTCTAATAATTTCTTTTAGGTTTTTTAGATTTGAGGCATTTTGCAAAATATTTCGCACGAACATGCAAATACTCTATAAGTCTTTGGTCCCAAGCTTCATTACCTGTATGAACATGAATGTTGTGGGGTTGTGGGTATTTTATAACCCTCTTTTCTAAAACTTTTCCATTCGCCATAAACAAAAACGAGATAGTATATTAAAAACAATTGTGTCTTAGAAAATATACATAAAAGATTTAAAAACCTTGTAAATTTCTATTAATTATGAGTGAAAGAATAGAAGTATTAATGAGGATTGTTGTTGCAATTGTTTCTGGGCTAGTTCTTAGCTTATGGAAAGGATTAGTACAAATTCTTGCAGTTATACATTGGTTTATAGTAATTATAACTGGAAAAAGAAATAAAGGAATTGCAGAGTTTAGTGAAATATGGAATACTCAAGCATATGTTTTTTTAAGATATATAAATTTTGTAACAAATGAAAGACCATTTCCATTTACAAATCTAACAAAGAACATTAGTAAGTTTAAGAAATAACTAAATCCTCTTTATCCCTAACTTCTCTAACTTATTCTGTACATGATTGAATAATGTTGATGAAATAATTGCATGATGATTTCCTTCATGAACTTGATTATTGAATTTTATCTTACCTATATAAGTAAAATTTGTTAAGATTTTTTTTAATCCATTAACTGAAAGATTGTGTTTTTTAGCTAATTTTGTTAAGCTAATCTTTTCATTTAAAAAATTCTCAAAAATTTCTTCTATTTCTTTAAAATTCTCAGCAGGAATAAGTTTTTTATTTTCTATTTTATACCCAAAAGCAGCTCTTGACATCAACTCTCCTTGCAAGGCTTTTTTTATCATGCTTGTTTTTTGGTTTTCTTTTAAACCTTTTAATTTTTCAATTTCTTGTTTTAATTCTTCATTCTCTTTTTTTAGTTTTTCTATTTCTTCCATAAATTCTTCCAAAGTTTATTTTTAAATAATTGTTTATTATCTTTAAATAAAATTGTTTTCATACCTAATTTTTTTGCTGGTTTAAGATTCCATTCTTGATTATCTATAAAAATTGTTTGAGAAGGTTTTAATTTTAATTTTTTAAAAACAAGTTTATAGATTTTTAGATTGGGTTTTCTGATTGCAACCTCGCAAGAAACAATAACTGGGTTAAAATTTTTATATAATCTTTCAGGCATTAGTGCTTCTTTAGATAAATGCCATTGGTCTGAAAGAATAGCGATTTCATAACCTAATTTTTTTAATTTGAAAGCATATCTAAATAGCTGTTTATTTTGTTTGAAATTTTTCTTATATGCTTTAGTATATAATTTTTCTAATTTTTTTGAGGTTGTTTTTAGATTTTTAGAAATAATGCTTATAATTTGTTTTCTTGGAAGTTTATTTTCAATTGATTTTGCATAAGTAGTATCTATTGCATCAAAATATTGGTCAAGAGAAATTTTTAGTTTTCTGGCTATAAATTCGTGAACTCCTTTTGTTCTATGTCCTTTGTAAGGTTTTTTTGAATAATGACCTGTTGCTAGAACACCTCCTACATCAAATATAATTGCTTTTACCTCTTTTTTCATTTTAATTCTTAGTATAAGATATTTTATTTAATTTTTCTTTTGGTTATTTAATTCCTCAATCAATTCTGGGTGTTCTTTTCTAACTAATTTCCAAGCTTTCATCAAGGTTGTTAAAGTTCCGTCCATCTCTTCTTCCATATATTCATCAAAATCTTCTTTTTTATCAGGAGCAAAATGATGACAATCAAAACATAAAATAATCAGATTATTTAATTCATCTTTTCCACCTATATATAAAGGAATTATATGATGGGCTTCTAATTTTGTTGCTTTCTTATCTTCCAATCCACATTTTTGGCAAGTAAAATTGGTTCTCCTTAAAGCTTTCAACCTCAATGGTTTGTTTCTTTGTCTCATTTTATAAATTATCTATTGGGGATTTAATTTTCTTTAATTCTTCTGTTGAGATATGTGTATAAATCTGGGTTGTGGAAAGATCTGCATGGCCCAAAAGCTCTTGAATCATTCTAATATCTATTCCTGCTTCTAAAAGATGTGTTGCAAAGCTATGTCTTAATGTATGCGGATGAACATCTTTTTGAATTCCTGTATTTTTTACTGCTTTTTGCATTATTTTTTGTATGTTTCTTGTAGATAATTGCCCTTTTAATCCTGAAAATAGATATTCTTGGTTATTTTTCTTTTGCTTTTCTACTTGTTTTTTTAATTTCTTTGTAAGTTTTTGAGGTATATTAAAAACACGATCTTTTCTTCCTTTTGCTTGCCTTACATACCCAATCATTTCTTCAAAATTTAAATCTTGAGTTTTGAGGTTTGTTAATTCTGAAACTCTAAAACCACAAGCATATATTATTTGAATCATTAATTTGCTCTTTTTTGTAGGAATTGCCTCAATTAATCTAATTATTTCTGCTTTTGTAAGTACTGCTGGGAATTTTTTCTCTCTTTTAGGCCTTTTTATACCTGCAGTTATATCTTTTCCCAAAATATTAGAAAACGCAAACCTTAGTGCTGATAAAAAAACAATAATAGATGAGGCAGCTTTATCTGTTAATTTTTCAGCCATAAATGCCTTCACATCATTGATATTTATCTCTTCAAGTAATTTTTCAGAAAATTCTAAAAGTTCTGAATTAGCTCTAAGGTAATTTCTAATTGTATAATCTGAATTTTTTGAAATTTTTAATTCAATCCTAAGCTTTTCAAGGAATTCTTGGGGGGTCATTTTAATTGCATTATATACACTTTTAATCCAAGGGTTTGTTTAATAATCTCTGAATAAGTTAAGTTAAATTTCTTTTTACAATTAAGATTTTTTATTATCTTTTTATTAGAAATAATTTTGACTTTAAATCCTCCTTCTTTCATAAATTTAATCAGGTCTTTATCGCTCCTGAATCTTGTAGGGCCCCTCCCTGTTTGTTTTGTTATCTTTTTTCTAAAAAACCTAAAAAAATTGTTTTTTTGTAAACTCTTAGGTCTAAAATCTGAACTTAACCAATACCCTTTTTTACAAAATCTTTCTAGAAAATCTTTAGTATTATCCCTCATTAAAATTTGTTCTTTTTTGGTTAAATAAGTCCATAATCCAGCATGTATTATTGCCAGGGGTCTTTTCTGATCTGAATTGAGATAAATATTTCCTATTTTAAATAATTGTTTTCTGTCTAAAATATTCAATTCAACTAATTTATGGTTTTCTCTTTTTTTGTGCATATCCTTTAGAATTTTGCTTTTAATACTAATTATTTTTCTTAAATCAGACTCTATATACAATCCAGGATAATCTATTCCTCTTGGGCTTAACCCGGCGGCAATTTCTAATATATAAGGATGTTTTAATTTTTTGAGTGTTTCTTCAGTTGAAAGATATCTTGCTTCTAAAAAACAATGTAATAATTTAAGTCCTTTAAAAAATCTAGAAAAAAGAAAACCTGTAGAATAGCTTAAATTTTTTGGCAAGCCATAACCTAATTTAGTTAAAGTTGTAAATAATTCATTAGCATATTTTATTTTAGTATGTTCTGCTAAAGATCTAGCACAAAGTAATGCGGTATAACTTATTTTTTTATGACCAGTGTCTTTTATGCCTTTGGCTTTTTTTTCCATATATTTGATTGTACGAACTTCTTTAAAAATATGTGTTGTCCCGGGTTGGTTCGTACAATATAGGTTGTACGAAGTTTTTACATGTAAAAACTCTTTTTAAGAAATTTTGTTCACTAAGGTTAGCTTAGTTCTTTTTCTATCTTTGAAATTTTATCTTTACCCCCAAAAACTGTAAGTTCTGTCATATGTGGTTCACCTTCAATTTTTGGGCTAAACCAATAATGAAATGCTAGTGTAGCGCCATCATTATGATATATTTCGTTCATCAAATAACTTGCTTGACCTGTTTGTTCATGCACTAATTCTGAGGATTCTTTTAACCCTTCTAACTCTGTTTTCTTTAAAAAAGTCTGGCCATCATAGATTTTTTTCTTCATCTTGTTCAAAGATTACTAATCTTTTTAATAATTATTATCTTTAAAGACATATTTCTTAAAAGATTTTGTCTATTGTCCTTTAAACTAGCTCATCCAGGTTGAATCTTCTTTTAAAAAATAAGATGCTAAATAAATAAAGATTAAACTTAAGATAGTTATGAAAACTGATGTTAATATACTAAGCAATGTAGAACTTTGGGTTTTTGTGAAGAATTGCATCATGGTCTGAGAAATATCAAAAATTGTTTGTCTCCATGTAAAAGCGATTGTAAAACCTAAAGTAATTACTATTAAAAAACGTACTTGTTTTCTAAACTCTTTTTTGAATTTTTTTCCTCCAACAAAAAAATTAAATAAATGTCTTTTCATTTATAATTATTAAAAACATTAAATTTATTAAATTTTGGGTTTATTTTTTATTAATATTTATTTTTGGGCAAGGTTATGCACTAAGGTTAGCTTAGTTAAAGAAATTAAATTTAAAATAAGATTACTGACGGTATCTTAAAAAAATTAAATTTTGGACAGCTGTTTAAGGGTGTTTAAACAGCTGTTTAAGGGTGTTTTTTGTTTAAATATATAGTTTTTTGAAGAAAAATTGATATTTTTTAAAATATTTAAAGAGTACTTATCGTCGTAAAAATTAGAATTTTACCGTCGGAAACAAAAGATTTTTAAAGATTGTTTTTTAAAATAATACATGTTTAACTGGTTTTTTAGAAAAAAAGAGGTTGAAGAAATAAAAGAGGAAACAAAAAAAGGTTTTGAATCTGTTAAAAAAGATATTCTTTCTGTTAGTGGTTGGATCAAACACCTTGATTCTGAAAAAAATCTCCAAAAAAGAGACATAGAAGATTTAAAACAAATTTTATCGTCGATACAAAATGAAATTGAAGGATTAAAAAATGTAGTATCTTTTATGAATGAATTAAAACCAAAAAAGATTTCTAAAGCTTCTAAACAGCTGTTCAACAAACAAACAGCTGTTTATGCTGTCCAAACAGCTGTTCAAACAGCTGTTCAAACACCAAAATTTGACCAATTTTCATTAACTGAAAGAGCAATACTATGGATATTATTAAACACTGAAATGAAATTAAGTTATGATGATTTATCAACAATGCTTGGAAAAGAGAGATCAACTATTAGAGGACAAATAAATACTATAAAACAAAAAAGTGAGGGTTTAATAGAAGAAAAAATTGAAAAAAACGGTAAAAAAAGAGTATTTATACCAGAAAATATCAAAGAAAAAATGCTTAAAAAAACAAAAGTGAGAGTTAGTAATGTGAAAAAACAAAAAAAAACTTAAAAATAAATTAAAAATCTCTAAAAAGAGAGTGTTATTTAATGTAAAAAAATTAAAAATATCTAAAAAAAGACGTATTTAACTATAAAAAGTGAATTTTAAAAGAAAATTAAGATTAATTAATCATAGTTATCCTTTTAACAGGATAACTTCATTTAGTATTTTTAAAGATCTCTAAGTTGTAATATTGTAGAGAGTGTTGCTATTTTTTTAAGATTTTGTGCTATTGATAACTGAATATTTTTATTATTTATTTTATTTTTCTCAATAGGAATACCTTTTTTTATAAGCCTCCCTATATAATCTCTAATAGAACTTTCAGTGAGATTAAGCTTTTTAGATAGTGTTTTATAATTAGTATTCCCATTTTCTTCATCTAATTGATATATTGTTGAAAATACTAAAAGTTCTTGTTCTGTAAGTCGTTTAAATTTAAATCTTATCTCTTTTTTTATACTATCTAAAGAATTAAGTATATCTATAGCATTTTCAATTGAATTTTTAGGGATTAAGTTGTTATTTTTAGTATATGTGTCTGTCTGTCTGTCTGTCTGTCTGTCTGTCGAAACCCCTTGATTTCCAATGGAAATACCCATATTTTGGTCTTTTAGAGCCTCTAAAGGTAAATTATGTGTCGAAGGATGTGTCGAAGGTGTTGGAATTATCTGTCTGTTTGTCGAAGTATTTAATTCATTAAAAGTAGGTATTTCATTTAAATCTTCTTTATTTTTTGAATAATAACTTGTTTTTTCTTTAATTTGTTTTATAATTTCAGTTATTTCTTTTATCTTTCCACTGATACCTGCTAAATTTGAAGTTAAAAGATTAATATCTTGTTTTAAAGAATCCATGTCTTGTTTTACTTTTTGAAATGCTTCTTTTATATGATCCATAATAATAAAAAACTAAAAGAGTATAAAAATTTTAATATATTTTAATATATAATAATTAATTATTATTGGCTATTTTTGTAAGCTTTATATGCTACATCACTTAATTTCCATCTACACCTCTTTAAATAAGTAATTCCTTTTGAATTTTTTTTAATTTCTATAACTAATTTTTTAGTTTTCAATGTTAAAAGGATTTTTTTAATAAATTCTTCATCTCTTGCTATTTCTTGAGCAATATGAAATGTAAAAATAGATTTTGGGCTTATTGAATATAATAATGCAAGGATTTGTTCAGAAATTTTTTCTTTCTTTTCTTTAGATATTTTCATGAATTAAAAAATAAAGAACTTTATTTAAAGTTTTTTAAATCTAATATATTAAAAATTAAGTATATTAAAAATTAAGTATATTAAAAATTAAGTATATTAAAAATTAAGTATATTAAAAACAAAATATTTTATTGCTCTTTTTCTTTTTGTTTTAAACTAGGTAAAGAAATATGTAATGGTAAATTTATTTCATCTTCTAATTGAAGAGCTTTTAGATTAGATTTTCTTAAAATAATATTAAATAATGTAATTTTAAATTCCTCAGACATTTTTTTATCTTTCCATTGTTTTAATATATTTTTTGTTGTTTTTGATTCAATTGCAAGAAGAACATTTCCAACAAATTCTATTTTAGCAAAATTAGGTTCATAATTAATATTATAAAAAAATTTAACTGTTATAATATCTTCTTTAGTTTTAAAAAAATCAGATTTAATTTCCTTAATTTCAGAAATATCTATATCTGTGTTAATTTTCAAATTATCAACTTTATCAGAAAGTTTTTCTATATTAATTTTATTAAAGTTAAATCCAACAATTTTCATCTTATTATTTATAATAATGTGTTTTTAAATATTTATATAATATCAATTCTTTAAATAATTTTTAATATGATACTCTTTTAAAAAATATAATTTTAAAATAATTAAATTAAATTAAATTAAATCTTCCTCTGAAACAATCACAAAATCACCTATAGCAATAATTGAACTATGAGGTATTAAAAGATTATTTGAACTTGTTCTTTCTAAATTAAGATTTTTTGTATAAAGTGTTGAATCTTTTACAATAAGGTTAATAAGTTCTCCTGATTTAGTTTCAAAAGTTATATCTTTAACAAACCCTAATCTTTTACCTTCTTTAGTCACAATCATTTTACCAACAATTGCACTAAATAGATTTTTATTATTTTGCATATAAGACCTAAAAGAAAATAATTTATAAACTTTTCTGTAGAATTAAATAGATTTAATAATATATACTATATTAGTTAAATTTAATATAATAACTATCACCCCTTGATTTCTTATAGAAGTATTTAAAAATGAAATTTTTTGTTTTTTGTTTTTTTATTTAATTTATAAAAATTTATATTATATATTATATATATTATTAGTAGTAGTAGAAGTAGTAGAATATATATTATTAGTAGAAGTAGTAGAAAGAGTATAAAATAAGGTTTTCCATAAGAAATATAGGTGTTTTTCTTTTTCAGTAGTTATAATCATTTATAAAATAAAAGAGATTATTATCGTTGGGATATTTAAATTTAAGATAATTTCCATACGAAATAGAAGTGTGTGTTAAATTATAATTAATATTTTAATTATCTTTAATAAATATTATTTAATTAATTTAAGAGGTAATAAATGGTAATTGAAACTGAAATCAATGATATTTTTGAATCTTTTGATAAAAATAACATTTTCAAAGATAAGTCTTTTTTGCAAGCAAATTACAAACCAGAAGACATTCCTCATAGACATGATCAGATAAAACAAATTGCATCAATACTTGCTCCTGTTTTAAGAGGTGAAAGAACAAGTAATTTGTTTCTTTATGGGAAAACAGGAACAGGGAAAACACTATCAATTCAGTATGTTAGAGATAAACTTTTAAAAAGGATTAAAGAGGTAAGTACTTTTAAGTTAAGAATTGTATATTTAAATTGTAAATTAAAAAAAGTTTCTGATACAGAATATAGAATTTTGGCAGAGTTAATTAAAAAATTAGGGGGGAGTGTTCCTTCTACTGGATTGCCTACACAAGCAGTATATAATAATTTTATTGAAATAGTTGATTCTAAAAAACAATTAATTGTTTTGATTCTTGATGAAGTTGATCAAACTATTAAAAAGATTTCTAATGATTTTTTATATAATTTAACAAGACTTAATTCTGAACTTTCTAAAACTCAAATATGTATTGTTGGTATAAGTAATAATTTAACTTTTTTAGATGAACTTGATCCTAGAGTTAGAAGTTCACTTTCAGAGGAAGAAATTGTTTTTCCTCCATATAATGCAATACAATTACAAGATATCTTAAATAAAAGAGCAGAATCTGTTTTCAAAGATAATGTTATTCAAAGAGGGGTTGTAGCCAAATGTGCTGCTTTTGCAGCAAGGGAACATGGAGATGCTAGAAGGGCTTTAGATTTATTAAGAATAGCAGGTGAATTAGCAGAAAGAAGCAATTCTAATAAGGTTTTATTAAAACATATAGATGAAGCCAATGAAAAAATCGAAAGAGATAAAATTTTGGATGTTATTAAATCAGAACCAAAACAATTTCAATTTGTTTTACATTCTATAATTCAATTATCTGAAAAACAAAATAATTCAATTTTTACAGGAGAAGTGTATAATTTTTATCAAGAGGTATGTGTTCAAAATAAATCAGAAATTTTAACACAAAGAAGAGTTAGTGATATTATTCAAGAATTTGATATGTTAGGAATTATTAATGTTAGAGTTATTTCAAAAGGACGTGGTGGAAGAATGAGAGAAATAAAATTAGCCATAACAAAAAATATTATAGAAAAAGCAAAAAAAATAATTAAAGATTCATTGAATTATAATTGATTTTGAAGAAATATTACTAAGATATTGAAAGAAATATTATTTTAGTATGATTTGATGATGATTATTAATTAAATATAAAATAAATTATAAAATTAAACATTGATTTTTAAATTAAATGAACTCAAAAGAAATATTGAAATTTTGTTTAGAGAAAGGTCTTTTATTAGATAAAGAAGTTTTAAGTTTATTTAGTGAGGCTGATGATTTGGATTCTGTAAAATTGATTATTGAGAAAATTAAAAGCTCTACACAACAGAGAATTATAACTAAAAATCTTTTTAATGAAAATAAAGAGCAAGTAAGTCAATTTTTTTTAGATCTCCCAAAAGAAAATCAAAAAAAATTTGAAAGATTAAAGATTAAACTTGGGTGGAGTATTGAAATATCTAAAGAAATTTCTTCTGAAGTAAATCAAGAGGAAAAAAAACAAAAACCTATTTCTTTTATTAAGAAAAAAGAAGAACTTATTAATGGAGTAAAGATTGTTTCCATAGCACAACTACCTCAAAAAAAATTAGAGGTTAAGGATTTTACCACACATTTTAGAAATCGTTTTTCTGAAATGAAAAATATTTTACAAGATAGTTCTAGATTAAATAATTTAGTTTCAATAAACAAAATTTCTGGAGGTAGGCAAGGAATTTCATTAATTGGGATGGTTTCCGAAAAAAAAATTACTAAAAACAAAAATATTTTAATTGAATTAGAAGATTTAACTGGGAAAATTAAAGTTTTAATAAATCAAAATAATCCTGAAATTTATAAAAAAGCAGAGGAAATAACTTTAGATTCTGTGATAGGAGTGAATGCTTCTGGGAACAGAGAGATTGTTTTCACAAATGATATTATATTTCCAGATACTATGATTTTTGAAAGAAAAAAATCTTCTGTTGAAGAATATGTTTTATTTCTTGGGGATTTGCATTTTGGGAGCAAATTATTTTTAGAAAAGAATTTCTTGAAATTTATTGATTATCTTAATGGTAAAATCCCAAATACACCTGAAGTTGATAAAATAAAATATATATTTATTGTAGGAGATTTAATTACAGGGGTTGGTAATTATCCAAATCAAGAAAAAGATTTAAAAATAAAAAATATCGAGGAGCAATTTATAGAAATTACTGAATTATTAGGCAGAATAAGAAAAGATATTAAAATAATAATTTCTCCTGGAAATCATGATGGTGTGAGATTAATGGAACCACAACCTTTGTTTGATGAAAAATATGCCTGGCCTTTATATGATTTAAAAAATATTATTTTAACAGGAAATCCTTCTAATGTAAATATTGGAGCCAAAAAGAATTTTTCTGGTTTTAATGTTTTAACTTATCATGGATTTTCATTTCCTTTTTATGCTAATAACATTATTAGATTAATGTTAAAAAAAGCAATGAATAGCCCTGAAGAAATTATAAAGTATCTTTTAAAAAATAGGCACTTGGCTCCAACACATGCTTCTGTACAGTATTTTCCTTTAGAAGAAGATGCTTTATTAATAAGAAATATCCCTGATATTTTTGTTTCAGGCCATACTCATAAAAGTGCAGTTTCATACTATAATAATATTTTGATTATCTCAGCTTCTTGTTGGGAAAGTCTGAGTCCTTATCAAGAGAAATTTGGAAATAAACCAGACTATTGTAAAGTTCCTATGTTTAATTTAAAAACAAGACAAATTAAAATTTTGGATTTTGAGTGACATTATATTCAAAAATCGATGATTTGCAAAAGAAAAATGACAATTAAAGTAATTATAAGTGATATGGATGGAAGTGTTGTTAGTTACAATAACGAGCCTTATAATTCTAGTTGGGATGCTATTTCAGAAGCTCTTTCAGAAGAAACACAAAAAAAATGGTTTGAAATGAGGGATCATTATGTGGGTAAGGAAGATAAATACCCTGGATGGTTTGAGAAGCAAGTTGGATTATTAAAAGGTTTATCTGTTGAAAAAGCTGAACATGTTTTATTTCCTATTCCTTATTCAAAAGGTGTTGTTAATTTTTTTAATTCAATTGATGGGGAATATGTTAAAGGACTATTATCTTCAGGTATAGATTTTGTAGCTAAAAGAATTAAAGAAGAATTAAATTTGAGTTTTCAAATTTCTAATCATCTTGAAATAGAAAAAGGTTTTTTTAATGGAAAAGCAAATAGTATGGTTAATTTATATGGAAAACTAGGTGTTTTAAAAGATCTTTCAAAGAAACAGGGCTTTTCTTTAGAGGAGGTTTGTTATATTGGAGACCATCTTAATGATGTTTCTATTTTTGAAGAAGTTGGTTTACCTATAGCTTTTAATCCAAAGGCAAAACTAGTTGCAGAAAAAGCAAAATATGTTCTTAATGATTATGAAGAATTAAATAAAATATTAAATTAAGATTAAAATGAACACACAAAAATATTTTAAAAATCTTGAAAGTAATGTAAATAAAATTTATAATGTGGCAGAAGTTGCAAGAAAAAAAGGATTAGATCCTGTTGATCATGTTGAAATTCCATTGGCAAAAACTATGGCTGAGAAATGTGTAGCCTTAATTGCCACTATACACCCTCAAATAAAGGATTCTGGGATTACAGAAAGAATACTAGACTTGGAAAAACAATATGGGAAGTTGGATACTTTTGTTGCATTTAAAATAGCAGAAGAAATTGCCAAACAAAAATTTTGTAAGTTTGCAAGTTTATTAGAGGCGATTGATGCAGGAATAAGGGTTGGCTTTGCATATGTTACTTTAGGGGTTGTTGCGTCTCCGATTGAAGGATATACTGAATTGAAATTAGAAAAAACTAAAGATGGAAAAGAATATTTTAAGGCTTATTTTTCAGGTCCAATAAGAAGTGCTGGAACCACAGCCTCATGTATTGTTTTAATGATAATTGATTATTTAAGGGAACTTTTTGGATATGCCAAATATGATCCAACTGATGAGGAGATTAAGAGATATGTTACAGAGAATATTGATTATCATGAAAGGGTAACTAATTTACAATATTTTCCTTTAGAAGAAGAGATGGTGTTTTTAGCAAAAAATTTACCTATTCAAATTGCGGGAGACCCCACAGAAAAATTAGAAGTGTCAAATTATAAAAATCTGAATAGGGTGGAAACAAATTTTATTAGAGGGGGGATGTGTTTGATTTTTTCAGAAGGTTTGGCTCAAAAAGCAGCAAAAGGTTTTAGATTGTTAAATGGAGCAAAAAAAAATGGGCTTAAGGCAACAGGTTTTGATTGGATAAATGATTATATTGAACTTCATGAGAAATTAACAAGTGCTGAGAGTAAGGAAAAAGGAGATATTGTTCCAACTTATATTAAGGATTTGGTTGCTGGAAGACCTGTTTTTGGGCATCCTTCAGAATCAGGAACTTTGAGATTTAGATATGGGAGAGGAAGAGTTAATGGTTTTAGTGCTGTTTCAGTTCATCCTGCAACAATGGCCATTACTGATGATTTTATGGCTATTGGAACTCAATTAAAAACCGAAAAGCCAATTAAAGGAGCAATTACAACTGTTTGTGATTCTATTGATGGTCCGATTGTTAAACTAATTAATGGTAGTGTTAAAAAAATCAAAACAAAAGAAGAAGCAAGAAAAATTTATTCTGATGTTGAAGAGATAATTTATTTAGGGGATATTTTATTTTCATTTGGTGATGTTGTAAATAGAAATTCTAATTTAATCAAAGCAGGTTATGTTGAAGAATGGTGGAAGCTTGATTTAAGAGAAAAAAATCCTGAATTAGAAAAAAATATAGATTGTTTTGATGTGGATTTTGAAACTGCTGTGAAATTAAGTAGGGAATTTAAAATTCCTCTTCATCCTAAGTTTATTTATTATTGGACTGAAATTTCTAAAGAACAATTTTTAGAATTAATTGAGTGGTTGAAAGGTGCAAGAGTTGGAGGGAAACTTGTTTTACCTTATAATAAATCTGAACAAAAAAGATTTGAAAAAGCCAAAAGAGCTCTTGAATTATTAGGTGTAGAACATGAGGTTACAATTGAAAATGTTGTTTTGAATGAGCAAGATAGTAAAGCTTTGTTTGTTAATCTCGGAATTGATTTAAGTATTTTAGAACAAAAAAGAAATATTTCAAATGATTCCTCTAAAAATAAAATTAAGAAAGAGCTACTTAGTTATCTTATTAATTTAGACAAATTCAAATTAAAAAAAGATGTGTTAGAAATAGTAAATCTTGTTTCTGATTTTCAGATTAAGGATAAGGCAGGAGATTTTATTGGGACAAGGATGGGAAGACCAGAGAAAGCTAAGCTTAGAAAATTAACAGGAAGTCCAAATGTTTTGTTTCCTATTGGAAAAGAAGGAGGAAGATTAAGAAGTGTTCAAGCAGCATGTGAGAAAGGACAGGTTAGAAGTGTGTTTCCAATTTATTATTGTGAAAATTGCAAGAAAGAAACAATTTATCCTAGTTGTGAAAGTTGTAAGAGCAAATCCAAGAAAATGTATTATTATTACAAAACTAAAAAAAAATCTTTTGATAAAATTTCTGAAGAAGATGAAGGAAAACCTTATTGTAACCAGGTTTTAGATATAAATTATTATTTAAAAAATGCTATAGAAAAGATTGGTTTTACAAAATCTGAAGTTCCTCTTTTGATAAAAGGAATAAGGGGAACATCATCAGCAGAACATATGATAGAGAATCTTTCAAAAGGAATTTTAAGAGCAGCACATAATCTTCAAGTTAATAAGGATGGAACAATAAGATTTGATGCTACAGAACTCCCACTAGTTTCATTTAAACCAAAAGAAATTTCTGTAAGTATTGAAAAGCTTAAAGAGTTAGGGTATGACATTGATATTTTTGGGAAAGAGCTGGTTAATGAAGACCAAATTTTAGAATTAATGCCTCATGATATTCTTATTCCTAGTTTTTCAGATTCTCCTGATGAAAAAGGTGATGAAGTTTTTATGAGGATTTGTAATTTTGTTGATGATTTGCTTGTAAGGTTTTATGGGTTAAAACCATTTTATAATATTAAGAAAAAAGAAGATTTGGTTGGAGTGTTAGGAGTTTGTATGGCACCTCATAATTGTGCAGGAGTGATTTGCAGATTTATAGGATTTTCAAATACTGCAGGATTGTTTGCTAGTCCTTATATGCATGCTGCTATTAGAAGAGACTGTGATGGTGATGAAGCAGCTATTATGCTTTTAGGAGATGTTTTGTTGAATTTTTCTAAAGAATTTTTACCAAGCCACAGGGGGGGAACTCAGGATGCTCCTTTAGTTTTAAATTCAAAAATTGATGCAGGTGAAGTTGATGACCAAATTTTGGATTTTGAGGTTGTTAATGAATATCCTATTGAACTTTATCAACTTGCAGAAAAAAGAGAACATTCTTCTAAATTAAAAATTAATAATGTTAAATTAATCTTAAAAGAAAAAAAAGACCCTTTTGTTAATATAGGGTATACTCATGATACTTCTAATTTTAATGATGGTGTTTCATGTTCTTCATATAAGATACTTCCAACAATGCAGGAAAAAGTTAAGCATCAAATGGAACTTGTTGAAAAACTTCGAGGGGCAAATACTGTAGATACTGCAAGATTAATTATTGAAAGGCATTTTATTAAAGATATTAGAGGTAATTTAAGAAAATTTTCTATGCAAAATTTTAGATGTGTTGCGTGCAATGAGATTATGAGGAGACCTCCTTTAACAGGAGTGTGTTCAAAATGTAGTGGGAAAATAATTTTTACAATCCATGAAGGTGGGATTAAAAAATATCTTGAGCCAGCCCAAGAATTAGCTGAGAAATATGATCTTTCTCCTTATCTTAAGCAAAATCTTGAACTCATAAAAAGATATATTGACAGTATTTTTGGAAAAGAGTTGGAAAAACAGGAAGCTTTGGAGAGGTGGTTTTAACTTCCTGTTTGCGGAAGATTATGTCAAAGCAAAAACCTTCGGAAGCAGGAGAAGTTAGAGGGGTGGTTTTGAGATATATATTTAATTATATGAATTCTTAAAAATACAAATTTTCTTATTAAATCATGGGAAAAGATGAAATATCAAATCATGAAAGTGCTAAAACAAAGGAATATTATAAAGGTCAAGAAGAAGGTATTAGGCTTGGGATTAAATATTGGGATTTAAATAGGTATATTCATCGAATAATTAATTCTGCTGCTAAACAAAAAGATTTTGCTGGTAAAATGAATATTTTATCAAAAGCTAGAAATTATATATCTCATTTATATACTATAATGGAAGAAAACCCAGAGTCAAAAGAATTAAAACTCCAAAATAAAAGTTTAGAAGATTTAGCAATAAGGTAATCAGTTTATTGTTATATTAGTATTTTCCTGTGTTTTAGAAATTATGGAAACCTCGCATTTTAATGCGAGAAGATATCATATTTTTAGAAAAAAAGAATTCAAAATTACTATTGTAATAAGAAGATGAATTAAGTTTATCTCTCTCGTTTTCCTTCAACAAACTCTTCAACCATTTTTTGGGCTTTATTATCAAAGTACTGCTTTAAAGGATGTTTCATTAAATAAGCAGAAGCTGATTCTAAATTTCCTCCAATCTTTCTATCCAAACCAATTTTAGCAAGCCTTATAGCATCTATAACACACCCTGCCGAGTTTGGTGAATCTTCCACACTTAATCTCAGTTCTAAATTTAAGGAGACACCTCCAAAGTTTTCACCTTCCATCCTTATAAAACAAACTTTATTATCCTTTTGCCAAGGAACCCAATCACTCGGGCCAATATGAATATCATACTTATCTAAAGGAGTTTGAAGCTGACTTTGAACAGCTTCTGTTTTGCTTTCTTTTTTATTTATTAATCTTTCTCTTGCTAACATATTCAAAAAATCTGTATTCCCCCCAGTATTTAATTGATAAGTTCTATTTAATTTAATCCCCCTAAAATCAAACAATCTTGTTAAGACTCTATGAGTAATTGTTGCTCCTAATTGTGCTTTTATATCATCCCCAATACATGGCAATTCTCTATCTACAAATTTCTTGTTCCATTTCTTATCTGAACAAATAAAAACAGGTATACAATTAATAAAACTGCATCCAGCCTCAAGAGCACAATCAGCATAAAACTCTGTTGCTTTTTGAGCACCGACAGGAACATAATTAATTAAAATATCTGCTTCACTATCCTTTAGCTCTTGAATAACTTCTTTATTTGTTAATTCCTTTTGTTTAGGAGATACTACAAATCTTCTTTCTTCATCATAATCTAACATATGATTTGGAAAACCATCTAAAACAGGGGCTTTTTTTACTAAAACATCGAGACTTGGAACATCTTTGTAAAAGATTTGTGTGTTATTTGGCAAAGCAAAAATAGATTCACTTAAATCCTTATTAATTTTCCTTTCATCAATATCAAAAGCTGCAACTGGCTTAATATCACAAATTTTATACCCACTAATAAGATTATGCATCAATCCAGGAGTTGAATTAGAATTTATATCTACATCTTTATAATAAAATAGTCCCTGAATCAAACTAGAAGCACAATTTCCTACTCCAGAAATTGCAATTTTTATTTTATCCATTTTCCCTTAACCTATTATATTCCTAAGAATAGAAGTGTATATAAGTGTTTTTCTTTGAGGATATACATATCCAAAATCCAAAAAAGGATATTCTTTTTATTTATCAAATATTAAATTTCTACAATCTTCCTTTTAAATCCCCATTAGATATAAAAACACTAGACACGAGGTCTTAAAAAATTCTAAAGAATTTTTGGGAACTTCAATTTTCTTTTTGATAACAAATTGAAGTAATCGAACTCGTAACAGAGGATTAACTTCCTCGTGTGTATGGCCTTCAGCCATAAAACGCCGACACGAGGAATCGAACCTCGGAGTCCCGAAGGACCATGGTTAGCAAAAGGGCATGATTTTGTGATGACTAATAAAGGAATATTTTTGGATAATAAATATAAAGTTTAAGATTAATTCTCAAATCAAATAAAGCAAAATTGTAGGTAAAAGTAAACAACCCATCATATTTGTTCTTCTGACTCCTAAAGAAATACAATAAATTCCTGTTAATGTAGAAGCAATTAAAACTATTAAACCAAGAAAACCTGAAACAAGAAAAATAATTAAAATTAATATTCCTAGTGTTATTAAAGAAATTTTTTTATAATCAAAGAATTCTATTTTTTGTGAAAAGAATTTTGCCAGGAAAATTGTCAGGAAATAGGAAATTATTCCACTTATAAAAACAACAATTAAAATTAATAAGAGAATTTGAGGAGATAATTTTCCAATTAATTGTTGAATTGCAACAGCTGCTCCTGTTCTTGTTTTTGAGATTATATAAAGCGAGATAAATGAAAAACCCATAACTAAAGTGTTTGTAGCTCCAAGTAAAACAAGAAACCCTTTTTTATCTGTTTGAGAAATTGTATTTCCAATAATTGCTGCCTGACCACTTCCCAATCCAGGAAGAAAACTACATAATGGTGAGGCAATAAATGCTCCAATAATTGGTCTTGAAAGTTTTGTTTTTGGTTTTGTAATTTTTTGTTTTGGAATTTGAATTTTGTTTTTTATACTTATGATGAGCATAGAACTACCAAAAAGTCCAGTAAGTAATGGTAAGAGGGGTTGGGAAAGCGAAGACAGATTTAAGACACATAAACCCAAAAAACCTGAAAGTAGGAAAACAAATAAAGCAGAAAATTTTCTTTTTTCTGAAGAAATCAAAAGAATAGAAACCATAATTAATAAATAAGGAATTAAAATTTTTATTAATCCATATGTTTTTGAAATTATCAAAATAGAAGGAAATGATATTAGAATTAAAATAAAAATAGCTGCCAAACTTCCATAACAAGTTAAAATTATTGCCTGATAACCTTGTCCTTGTTTTAATAGTTCATGCCCAGGTAAAACTGAGAGTTCTGTGTCTGTGTCAGGACAACCCAAAAATACAGATGGGATAAAATCAATAAATGTATGGGCAATAGCAAGTGCTACAATAAAAACTACAAAATAAATTGGGTTTATTGAACTAAATAAAGATGCAGATAAAGAAAGAAGAAAAATTCCTATCAAGTTTATATGAATTCCTGGAATTAAACCTGTGATAGTCCCTGTAAGAATACCTGCAAATAAAAAGAGCAGGATTTGAATTAGCATTAAATAGATACTTTTATAAAATATATATTTATTGTTGTGTTATGATGGATATTAGTAAAAGACTTGAATTAATAAAAAGAAATACAGAAGAGATAATTAATGAGGTTGAATTAAAAAAATTATTAAATGAAAAAAAATTAGTTGTGGTTTATCATGGATTTGAGCCCTCTGGAGAAGGATTACATATTGGGACTATGATTGGGGTAAACAAACACCTTGATTTTCAAAAAGCTGGTTTAAAGTTAAAATTACTCTGTGCTGATTTACATGCTTATCTTAATAAAAAAGGCTCTTTAGCAAAAATAAATAAAATTGCAGAATTGTACAAAGAGGGTTTTGCTGCTTTAGGGATTGATATGAAAAAAGCAGAATATATTTTAGGAAGTGATTTTCAATTAGGGCATGATTATATGTTGGATATTTTACAATTATCTTTGAAAGTTAGTAGCTTAAGGGCTAAAAGAGCTATGTCTATAATTGCAAGAGATGAAGCAGACCCCTATGTAGCAAATATGATTTATCCATTAATGCAAACAATTGATGCAAAATATCTTGGAACAGATATTGCTTTTGGGGATATGCCCCAAAGAAAAATTCATATGTTAATGAGGGAACATCTTCCAAATTTAAATTATAAAGCCCCTATTGCAATTCATCATGGAGATATGGTTGGATTAACTGGAGGAAAAATGTCTTCAAGCAACCCTAATTCAAGGATTATGATTGATGAAGAGCCAGAATCCATAAAAAAGAAAATTAAGGGAGCTTTTTGCCCTGAAAAACAGATTAAAAATAATCCAATACTGCAAATTTGTAAATATATAATTTTTCCAAGAAAAGGAAGATTAAAAATAGAGAGGGATGAGAAATATGGGGGAGATATAGAGTATAAGGCTTATGAAAAATTAGAAAAAGCTTACAAACAAGGCTTACACCCTGAAGACTTGAAAAATGCGGTTGCAGGGGCTTTAATTGAGGTTTTAGAGCCAGTAAGAAAGCATATGTCCACAAAAAAAATACTTGAATTGAAAAAAATGATTAAAGATATGAATTAAGGTAAAAATAATTAAGAGAATATATTTAATCAAGTATAAATAATTTTATAAAGGGTTGTTATTAGGAATTATTATGGATTTTGATGATAAGTCGGATATTTTATTGAAAGAAATTAAGAAAAAAAATAATTTAGTTGAGCTTGTTTTTGGTTCTATTTTTGGCGATAAGAAAGTTTTAGTTCCAGAAAAACTTGCAAAAGATGTTCTTAATAAAGGGGAAACATATCAAGGAGGTTTTAATGATAAGGGCTATGAAGTTCCTGAAACTATGGAATATATTGTAGATAGGCAGTATGATTTGGTTGCTATTTTTGATGCTGATGGGGAAATTCTTTGGAATTAATAATAATTTAAATAAATTATCTAGTCTTAAATTCTACAACATCTAAATCTTTTAATTTATGTTTAAAACCGACTTTTTGCCCTGAAAATTTTGATGAGGGCCCCCATATTTTTGTTTCTTTAATATTTTTTGAGAATCCTTTTAATATTTTTTCTGCAACTTCTTTTATTGTTGAACCAGGTTTGAGAATTATTGGTCTTTTTGTTTTTTCCTTTCCTGGTTCTTTAGTATAAACCCTTATTTTGTCAAAACTTTGGAAAATTTTATTTTTTAGTTCTTCAATTCCTTCTCTTGTTTTTGTTGAAATTAAAACAAAGTTGTGTTTTTTGCTTTGCATGGTTGCAATGGTTTTTCTTTTTCTCTCTTTGTTTAATTTATCTATTTTGTTAAATACAATTATTTTTTTCCCATGTGCTTTGTCTAATTCTTTTTTAATTTTTTTTATTTGTTCTAAAGAAGTTACTAAAATCAAAATTGTGTCTGCAGTATTTACAACTCCTTTGTCATAATATTCTGATTCAATAGCAGGAATTTCTATAAGTTGTATATTTGTTTCAGAATAATTCATCATACCTATTACAGGATTGATTGTTGTAAAATCTATGTTACTTATTTTTGGCTTGGCATTTGTTAAGAGAGAAAGTAAGGAGGATTTTCCAGTATTTGTTATACCAATTATTGCTGCCTGCATGTCTTCTTTTTTAATTCCTGTTTTTGTGGATTTGCCTAATTTTTTTGATTTTGTAATTTGTAATTTTAATTTTTTATAACGCGTTTTTAAATTAGCCAACATCTTTTCAGAAGATTTGTGTTTTGGACATTCTTTAATCATTTCTTCCAGAGCTTTAATTTTTTCTTCATTTGTTGAAGCTGAAAGAAATTTCCCTTGGGCTTTTAGATATTCTGGTGATTGGTTTGTTGATGCCATAATCTTTTAAGTCTGTTAAATTTTAAAAAACTATGGAAAAACAACAACTAATAAAAAAAATCACTCAGAAAAAAGAATTTTCTAAATTACCAAAAAAAGATGTTGAATTAGCCTTTGAGCAATTTGATAAACCAAAATATTTAGATGAAGAGAAAATTAAGTTAACTAGAGATTTATTGAGGAGAGTTTTTTCTGCTTTTTTAAGTGTGAAACTTTTGTTGTTGAAAAATAAGAGTGAGGAATGGATTTTGAAAAAGCATCTTTCTACAAGAGAGAGATTTCCTTATTATAAGAAAGTTTATCGGAGGCTTTTAAAAGGGCTTAATAAAAAAATAAGTATTATTGATTTAGGTGCAGGAGTAAATGGTTTTAGTTATAATTATTTCAACAAAAAAATTGATTATGTTGGTGTTGAAGCTGTTGGGCAGTTGGTAGAACTTACAAATAATTATTTTATAAAAAATAATATTAAAGGAATTGTTTATCATGGGAGTCTTTTTAATTTGGAAAAAATTAAATCTATTATTAAAAAAATTAAAACACAAAAAGTTATATTTT